>CEOV01065474.1_pt1 | contig 67621 bp, 53 predicted proteins | sample 530631 | NCBI WGS metagenome assembly CEOV01 (sample SAMEA2620756, study PRJEB7988) | marine metagenome | isolation source: saline water (ENVO:00002010), including
GAGGCTAGTCATTTGATTGCCGCAGTTGCATGCACTTCTGGCTATCTCGGATTCACTGATGATTCCCAATATTCTCCAATTCCCATTATGGAAATGCACGGTGTACTAGATGAAATTGCCCAATATACGAATTCTGGACGTCTTACATTTTTTGAAGAAGATGCTCGAACCATAGAGGCAATACAAAATGGAGCAGTAGAGAATCTATATGATTGGGCAGCATTCAACAACTGTGATGGACCAATTATTGATTCTAATGAACCAAATGCAGTATACAGTATTCAGCGTTTTACTTCTTGTGGAAATAATACTGAGGTGGCATTATTCACTTCATATGCAGGAGGACATAATCTGTATGTAAACGACATCTGTGACGATATATCATACAATTTTGTATGGAGTTGTTGGGGAACTCAAGGAACTTTTGATACACATCAAATTATTTGGGATTTTGTTAGTCGATATTCTAAAAATGAAAGTATAACTAACTGAATTTTGGGTGTTGGGGGGCGACAATACAAGAAAAAACGGGTGACTAAATCCTACCCCCCAACAAGGAACTAATATTATGAAATCAAGGTAGCATTTAAACTCGTGTAAAATATCACTTAATTTTACCAAGGTAATTTTTCACCGTCAAATTGAATAAAACGTCCAGAATTTTCTAAGGTTTGGGATTCTAAAACCTTCATCATTCCATCAACACTTTCAGACATAGTTACTGGAGCCAAAGATCCACCCATATCCGTTTTTACCCAACCTGGGTGAAGTATTGCAAATGTAATATTATTCTGTTTAGCTTCATTTTTCATAGCCATTGTAAACATATTTAGAGCAGATTTTGAAGCCCTGTAAGCATATGAACGTCCAGATTTACAATCATCTATCGAACCCATTAAACTACTAATCATTGCAACTTTAGTAAGTTTATCATGAGACATTTTTCCGTATAAAGCTTGAACCATTCTTACTGGCCCGATTGCATTTATATCCAATACATCCAAAGACCATTTATCATCAATATCCTCTAATTTTTGCCATCTTCCATCCCCTACTCCAGCGTTATTTACTAACAAATCTATAGGTCCTTCTACTTGATTACAAAAATTAACTACTGATTGATTAGATTGAACGTCTAACTGATGAATAAATAAGTTAGATTCTGAAACATGTTCTAATTTATCTAAATTTTTCCTGTATCCTGCATAAACGGTCCAACCCTTTTCTAAAAGCTGGTTAACCCATTCAGCACCTATTCCTCTATTAGCTCCTGTAACTACCGCTATTGGCATAAATAGTACTAAATGCATCTACTTCTTCAATAATGTGGCACGTAACAATCAAAGGATGTATCGAATAAGCAACCATTATGTCATCTGAACATCCCGCAAACGAACCTGTTTTAGGATACGCACCTGGATCACCAGAAAGAGAAGAATTACAAACAGAATTGGATAATCAAATGAATTCTATAATTGAGATTCCTTGCATAATTAATGGTCAAGAAATTTTCACAGGCAATACTGTAACTCAAGTAGTCCCTCATAACCATGGACATATTCTAGCAAATGTACATCTAGCAGGGAAGGCAGAAATGGAAGCTGCATGTATAGCTGCTGTAGATGCTCAAGAAGAATGGATAAATATTGGACTTGAAGCAAGATGTGCTATTTTTGAAAAATGTGCTGATATGCTTTCCGGTGAATGGAGAATGAAAATCAATGCTGCAACTATGTTAAACCAAAGTAAAACATGTTTTCAAGCAGAAATTGATTCTGCATGCGAATTAATTGACTTTTGGAGGTTTAATTCCCACTATGCCAGAGGTTTCCATGATTATTTACAACCATTGGTCTCACCAAAAGGAGTTGAAAATACAACTGAAATAAGACCTTTAGAAGGCTTTATTCTAGCCATCACTCCTTTCAATTTCTCAAGTATTGCTGCAAACCTCCCTAGTGCTCCTGCATTAGTTGGTTGTACTGCAGTATGGAAACCAAGTAGAAATTCATATTACTCAAATTACTTACTTATGCAATTAATGATGGAAGCAGGATTACCTGCTGGGGTGATAAATTTTGTACCAGGTTCTGGAGCAGAAATTACGGATATCGCTCTTTCGAATCCAGACTTTGCGGGAGTTCACTTTACAGGCTCAACTTCAGTATTTCAAGGTTTATGGCAAAGAATTGCTGAAGAATTACCTAATCTAAAGGGATATCCAAGAATTGTTGGTGAAACCGGCGGGAAAGATTTTATTGTTGCCCATCCAAATTGTGATGAAAAAGGATTAATTGTTGCATTAATTAGAGGAGCATTTGAATATCAAGGTCAAAAATGTTCAGCTGCAAGTAGATCATATATTCCAACAAGCGTATGGAATTCTATCTCGGAAGAGTTATGTTCTGAGATTTCAAAAATTAAAATAGGTGATGCTAAAGATTTTTCAAATTTCATGACTGCAGTAATTGATCAAAGAGCATTTAACAAAATTAAAGGATATATTGAAAGAGCTCGAGATAATCCAAATTGTGAAATTATCATCGGAGGGAACTGTGATGATAGCAAGGGCTGGTTTATTGAACCAACAATCATACTTTCATCCGACCCTAAATCAGAAACTATGGTCGAGGAAATATTCGGTCCTGTTTTAACAATTTATATTTATGATGATGATAAATTTCAAAATATTTTGAAATTATGTGATAAATCATCACCCTATGCATTAACTGGTTCTATATTCGCAAATAATGAAGAGGATATTCAAACCGCATTTAATGCACTAAGATTTACAGCTGGTAATTTCTACATCAACGATAAGCCAACTGGTGCTGCTGTTGCCCAACAACCGTTTGGAGGTGCTAGAGCATCAGGAACTAATGATAAAGCAGGAGGGCCTCTTAATTTACTTCGTTGGATTTCGCCGCGTTCGGTAAAAAGAGCTATAGAAATACCACAAAAATGGACATATTCATTCATGGATTAATTAAATTAGAAATATTAAATTAATTTGATTATCTAGGAATGTTTACTGGGGAGCTTTTGCTGAGAGGTTATTTAGTAACGACCCATTGACCTGAACTGGATAATGCCAGCGGAGGAAGAAAAATGAATAAAAAAATTAACAGAGCGATAAAAAAAAGAACGAATGAATTAATTGTAATTTTATTACTTATTAGCATGTCTTTTTCTGGGTGTTTTAGTTCAGAACAAGAATCAGATCAAGAACATGATTTTGAATTAAATATAGCGACTTATGACGTATATGCATTAACAGATGAAATGATTGAAAATTTTGAAAATCAAACTGGAATTAAAGTCACAATGACTAAACTCGGCGATTCAGGTTCAGTTCTAGATTTTCTTATCCAAAACAAAGGAAATAATGCTATTGATTTAGCAATTGGGCTGGATAATACATACCTGCAAATTGCAATTGAGCAAGGAATATTAATCGAACACATTGCTGAAAATTTAGAGAATATATCACAAAAAGCACTCACACCATATGATGGTCCATTAGCAGTACCCTTCGATATGGGCCATGTATGTTTAAACTATGATTCTAATATCGTAGATGGATTAAACATGACTATTCCTACTAATTTATGGAATCTTACAGAAGAAGAATGGCGTGGAAAAGTAGCCATACCCTCTCCAGTATCTAGTAGCCCTGGAAGAGCATTCATGTTAGCAACTATTGATTATTTTTCAAACTCAGGAAATAATAATTCATCTATGGGCTGGGAACAATGGTGGAGTGCAATGGAAGAAAATGATGTAATCATCACATCAGGGTGGTCAGAAGCATATGAAACCCATTACACAGGAGGATACGGAGAATGGACTGAAGGATATATTGGTGACGCTCATGTTACAGTCTCATATTGCCATTCGCCTGGAGTTGAATCCTGGTTCAATGATAACTGGACAAAATCTGCAACTTTGGATATTCCTGGTTCTTCATTCTTCCAGGTTGAATATGCTTCATCAGTAGCTGGAGGAAATAATATAGCTTCTTCACTATTTATTGAATATCTTTTGAGTGAGGAAGTAAATTCTGAAATGCCAATTCAAAATTCAATGTACTCAGTACTTGAGGGGCAAGATTTGCCTGAAGAAAAAGGATATCTATATCACTCAACAATACCTCAAGACTCTGCACAAATTTCAATGTTAGAAATAGCAGAAAATATGGAATTATGGCTTCAAAAATGGAATAATGCCATGACATCAGGTGACTAAATTGCGTAAAGTTACTAGCATACTTGCTGTAACTCTATATGCAACAATTATTCTTCTACCGCTGTATTTGGCACTACAAAGATTGGTTTGGGTTACTGGTTTTAGTCCATTTGAATGGATTGATTCCCTAAACAATAATTATATCTCTCAAGGAGTTATTGAATTCACAGTTATTCAAGCCATTTTTTCAACTGTTTTTACTCTTTTAATAGGAATCCCTATTGCTTGGACACTTGGAAGGTACAAATGGCCTTTCGAGTCTTTTATCAGAACTATTTTGACAATGCCTTTCGTCATCCCATCAATAATTGCAGCTATGGGGATTCTAACAATTGTTGGCCACCAAGGGCTTAATTTAAGGACTAATGAATCAACTTGGTGGTGGACCTTAATAGTCTCACATGCATGGTTCAATATGGCATTAGTTATTCGTTTCTGTGAACCAGTCCTTTCAACATTAGATCCAGAACTTGAAGAACAATTACGACTTTTGCCTAATGGCCAAAGTAGATTTTCAAGATTAAGAAATCTTTGGTTACCACTGTTAACACCTTCAATAATAGCTGCAGCATGTATGACATTCGTGTTCTCATTCACCTCATTTGCATTAGTTCGATGGATTACTGTGGGAAATAATACTCTTGAAAGCATGATGGCAGACGTATCTTCATCTGCTGGCATAAAAGGATATATGGAATCTACATCAAAAATTGTAATGGGTGCATCTGTAATACAATTTTCAATCCTTCTATTTTCATTATGGATTACCTCTGTCATTCAAAGAAAAAGACAAGCTAAGTTACCTCAATCAAGTCCACTACATTCACAAAAGAAAAATTCACGTGGATGGTTAATTCTTATTCCTGCGATAGGATTTGCTTTATTACCTTTGATTTCTGTAGGAATTGGTTCGTTTAGAATTCGTGAGTCAATAGATGATGAAATTAGATTTAGATGGGGTTTAGAAGGATGGTATTTAGCATTTGAAGGATCATATTCATTTCCACCATTGATTGATGCAATGCTCAATTCATTAGGATATGCAATAATCACACTATTTGTCGCACTACCGTTAGGATACTTACTAGCATCAACAATTCACGACCTAGAAAATAAAAATAAACGAATGGCTAGAGTTCTAGATATTTTCACTATGCTACCATTCGCATTAAGTGCTGCTATGATTGGATTAGGCGTTCTACTAGGCATTATCAAACTGGATGTTTCATCTGCGTATAATTTCTGGCCACTTCCCTCTTTAGCACACATCATGCTTACTACTCCCTTTGTAGTTAGAATAATTTTACCAACTATTCGCTCATTAGATGATAAGTATGATGAAAACGCACGTGTATTAGGCATCAAAAAATTCAAAAGATTCTTTAAAATAAAACTTCCACTGATAAAAGGTTCAATCATCATAGCTACAATATTTACTCTAGCTATGTCACTAGGAGAATTTGGAGCATCATTTATTGTAGCTAGAAATTCTGATTGGACGACACTCCCCCTATTAATTGATTCTTGGAGAGCTAAGCCAATGAAGGACCCATTAACTTCTCCAGCATCTAATGCAGTAGCTACAGTTCTAATGTTAATTACAATGGCATTATTTATTTTCGCTGAACGATTCCGAACAAATAGAGACGGAGGAATGTTCTGATGCTTGAATGTGAAGGATTATCAAAATCATTTGAAAAAAATTTATTCAAAGATTTGAATCTAAATTTAAAATCTGGAGAAATTATAGCAATAGTTGGACCCTCTGGTTGTGGAAAGACTACACTGTTAAGATGTATTTGCGGTCTAGAGACCTTGGACTCTGGCACAATAAAATTAGGTGGAATAGATATCACAGATACTCGTGCAGAAGAAAGAGGGATTGGAATGATATTTCAAAAACCTGTTCTTTACCCCCATTTATCTGTATCTGGAAATCTATCACTAGCGTCTAAATTTGGACATGATAAAGCATTAGAAGAAGTTAGTCTTTCTGGTTTTGGATCTCGAGCAATAGATAAATTATCTGGAGGCGAAGGTCAAAGAATTGCTCTTGCTAGGGCACTATTGGCAAATCCAAAAGTGTTACTTTTAGATGAACCATTCAGTGCAATAGATTCTGAATTATCAAAAAAATTAATTTCAGATGTAAGAGATGTGTTAAAAAAACGTAAATGTCCTAGTATTTTAGTCACTCATAACAAAGAGGAGGCTGAACTTTTTTCGGATAGAATTGTCAATCTTTCAAGCCATAGTAAAAGTAATCATTCATTGTAAGATGCAAGTATTGCTGCTAAAAATGCCCCAGAAACTAGACCCACCACTTGAGAAATTTCATCACCATTACCAATCGCAGAAAAACCAAAAAAACCACCAATACTAAGAGGTATGGCAAATAATAAGAATTTAAGAAACATCATTCCATTAGATATTTTATTTTTTCTAGGTCTTAGAGTAACGCTTCCTTGTCCAATCTGCATATTCCAATTATGTTCTAATTGTCTTTTTCTTAACATTTCTAAAATTGCTGGCCTCATTTTAGCTTCTTTTGAAGAATGTTTTCCCCTACCCGTTACTAATCTAATTCGTCCTACTTTATTCCGTACAGCAATCAATACCTCAACTACAGCTTTACCTGTTTTGACATCTAGATCATGCAAATCTACAGTTGTACCAATTCCTTCACTACGAACATGTGTTTTTATTTTCCAAGTTCTTACGGGACTCCAAAGTAAATTATCTGCCATTTTTTCTATAGGTGATAATACATTTTTCAAAACATCAATTGGATCTAATCCTTGATGTCCTTCCCAAACTTTTTTACCAACTAACTTAAAACAAATTGTACCTGAAAATGTAAGAAATAAAGAAGACCCAAATGCTACCTTGAAACCTCTTAAAATTAAATCTGGATTTAATGCGATATAATAAAGATGCAAAATAAATGTAAATACGAAACCAACCACCCCTAACACAAGTCCTGTTTGGAATGCTTCTTTCCAACCCATTTTTCTACGTACCCAACCCCTTACTTCATCTTCAGAAATCAAATCATCAGACTGGAAATTATTATCTCTCACAATTAGACCTTAGAGATTATACATATATCGACTATCGCATTAATGAGAAAGAATGCAAACTACTATACTCTATTTTGATTTAGAACATTCATGCTGAAAAATGGACTAGATGACAGAAAAAGAGAGCGTAAAATTGGGCTTTGGGTGACATACATCAGTGGATTTATATTTTTTTCAATGTTTCTAGCACCCTTAACCTTGGAAAATGGATCTGTTCCTAAGTTATCTGGAAGAGCCAACGCACTAGATTATATGTCAGTAGATGGTTCTTTCTCATGGGGAAACCAACAAACTACTGACCTTGGAGGAATAGGTCATAATCAAGAGGAATATGGTTATTTTTCTTGGAGTGAATTAAATCCTTATGCTGCAATGATTTATGCATTTGGAGACCTAAATTGTCATCAAAAAAGTGAAAGAAGTTGGGAAATAAATGGAAATCAGATGCCTGTATGTACAAGAGATCTTGGAATTTTTTTAGGGATTTTCATAATTGGATTAATTTGGACAAGATTTGGGCATAATAGATGGACGATTAAAGACTCAATGTTCAGTATTTTTCCAGACAAGATGCTAGACTCAGTTTATGAAAAAAACCAGAGGAATTTTTTGTTTTGGGGAATTGGTGGTTTATCCATATTACCAATATTACTTGATGGAGGGATTCAAGCAATAAGTGATTATGAATCTGATACCTTAAGAAGAATAATTACTGGGGCTCTATTTGGAATGGGATTCATGTGGTTTTTTTGTGCTTCTTTAAGTGCAAAGCCATCTAAATTTAACAGTGAGAGTCAAGTACTATTACCTGCAAATGCAAGATTTGTTCAGCCACCTGAAGAATTCCACCAAGATACAAGCGATGAATAATCATCTGGAATTTTGTTACCAGGAACACCAGTGCCTAATAATTTCAATCTGTCAAAAACAGAATCTATTGCATTTGAAAAGTTCTCATCAATCTCTGCATATTTGACTAAATCGCTCATTGCTTCTGACCAATCAGAAGTCTTATTTTTTCTTCTCCAAGTGTTTAAGGATTGAATCAAGGGTAATAATGCCATCATTACTTTACCAAATCCAATCCATTCGGCCCTTAAACGAAAACTTGCTCCCTCGTGGAAAGGGACATGTAATTGTTGTCTATTTACCCATTTATTTTCCTCTAACCATTTTAAAATTCTACGAGAATGCCTTGCTGTAACAAAACGTACTGGTCCCATCCTCCTTCGCATTCTTGCTACATCTGTTGTTCCAATTAATGAAAGCGTGCCAACAATAGAGGCTATTGAAAAATTTACTGGAGTTGAAGCGACATTTTGAGATTTTGCAGATTCAGAATTCCAATGTTGTTCGGCTTTTTTAAACCATTCTGCAGGACTCAAATTCTCTAAAAAACTCTCAGAAGTCACATGATCTGGTTGCTCAAAACCAGGTAATGTCCTTTGTGACTTTACAACTTCAATTAATCTCTTTAGTGATTTCAAATCAACTAAACTAGGATCTGTATTCAAAGGCTGTGGTCTAGATTGGATAAAGGTCCTTAATACCTTTTTTAGTTCAATTTCCAATTCATCAAGCGAATCTTCATTTTTTATTGGCCCAACAATTGGGCTTGAATCGAAAGGTGAAGGAACTTTAATTTCGCCAGATAACAAGTCACTAAACCCTTTTCTAATCTTTTTCTGTATTTCACTTGTCTCAAAATACTCAGTCTTATTCAAAGAAATACTACGTAATGTTCCAGAATTTATTCTCCGCATAGCACGTTCAGGATCACAATCTATCCAAATTACTAAATCTGGAATTAATGCAGCAGAATTCATTTTTGCAACTGTCTCTAAACCTAGCTCTCCAACTACTCCTTGATAAACTAGAGATGAATGAATATTTCTATCACTAATTACCAAACCCCCTTCAATTAATAGCGGTTCTATCCAACTACGAGAATGATCAATTCTGTCTGCAGCAAATAATCCTGCCTCTTCCATAGGAGTATGATCTCCAACCCTAACCGCATTTATTGCTAAAACACCTAATTTAGAGTGTCTTCGAGGTTCATGTGTAAGATGAACTCCACTAAATGCAAATTCATCTGATGCGATTCTTCGTAAAATTCTAACTGCTTCTCCTTTGCCTGAACCGTCCCCACCTTCTACCGTAATCAAATACATAATACAACCAACTATTATTCTAAATTTTGATCTGCAAACTGAAATTTAGCTAAAGTAAGAAAACCCATTCCAATTAATGTCAATGCAGGCCCTACAATAATCAATCCTCTACTAAACATTGATAATCCAGCAAAATACAATGTCCTTCGGTAATGCTTAGCTCTTTTTACTTCAAAATAAGCATGAATTCCTAATAGTGCGAACAAAACAGAAAATATACCAACAATCGTTCCAACTAAAACTACTTGATTTAATTCACTTTCATTTATATTTCCAAGTTCGGTCAAATCATCCCCCTGATGCATTGTAATGTAATGTAATGTAGCTTTATCTGGAATAAATATCACATGAACAGACGTAAATCCTTCTTCAGAAAATTCCATCCTCATTGGTCTTTGAGGTATATCTTTGAAAACGAAAAATCCATCTTCTCCAGTAACCTGAGTTCCATAATTTTTGCCAGAGTTAATATCAAAAATCTCTATTACCATTCCATCAAATTCAGATCCATCTTCAAACAATACAATTCCAGAAACATCTACTTCATCATCAGTTGCAAAAAATTGAGAGTTTTCAACTAATTCTGCGGGATTTCCTGTAAGTTGCATTAATCCGCTTAACAATCCTAAAATAGCACCTGCAAGAATACAAAATGCTGCAAAATTCCTTAAATTTTCATTTTCTTTATTTGATGACGCAAATCTTTGAAATTCTTGTTCAATTCTACTCAGTGAAATTGTTAATGACTCTTCATCTGTTTCAGGTACTTCATCTTCGCTGTTTTGTGAAATCTTTGAAGTAGCCTTCTCTAGAAGGCCTATACTTTCTCCATCATCACTAGGATTATCGGATTTTAATTGTGAACGTACTCTGTTACGCAATGATGCTAATTTACGTTCTCTTTCCTCATCCATAATACTCCCCACTAAGCTCTTGGACTTGAGTTTTTTCTGAATTATCTCTTATTTTGAGGTCAATAGTCCAAATTATGATTCCGACCATCAATAAAATCATTATTGAAATAACAAATGAATTTGAATCAACATAACGTTGATTAATATTAGTATCATTTTCACTGTCCGTATTATTAATTGAATCCGATTCTATAAATATTTCACGTTCTTCTAATGTGATTTGGAATATATGAGGCCAATACTTCCCTGTTATCCAAAACTCTGAATTATTTTCATCATATGCAATTCCGTTTAATACATCAGCATTTTCGTATTCTATATCACTTAAAATTCCACTAGCATTGATAGAAGAATTAACAACTCCAGTTTCTATATCAATAACCACAATTTCATCGGTCAACCAAACATTAGAATAAACCATATCTCCGATACATTCTAATTCATTTAAATAACTCAAAGGCACACCATTTTTAGTCACATTAACAGTACCAATTGATTGAAATGTTTCTAAATCTCTAAGTGTTAATTGACTACTTCCGTCGCTCATTACAAAGAATTCTGACATTGTACAGATTCCCCATCCTTCTCCAGAATAATCATATGTTCTAATCAAATCAAAAGATTCTAAATCAAATACAAATGCAACATTTGAAACATAAGTTAATTGAATTAATGTATCATTGAATAATGTCAGCCCTTCTGCAAAAATTGATTCATTATGAAAAAATATCTTTTCCGTAATTCCAGTACTAATGTTAATTTGTTGTAATGATGATTCTCCTCTTTTTCCGGTACTTTCATAAAAATAACCCTCATGAATTAATAATCCTTGAGTCCAAGAACTTACATTATGATCTTTTGTTTCTTCGATTACAACTTCTAAATACTGTATTGTATCTGGATTTTCAATAGATGCCGTAGTTGTATTTAAGCAAATAATTGAAAAAATTAGAATAATGATTGCCATGCTATTTGGAACATGCCATCTTTGCATGTCTGATACATGTTCCAACGCGGCTTATATACGTCCTCGATAACAGAACGTCATCTCTAATCGAGATTATCAGGTGTCTTCGATGTCGAACCGCGAAAATAATTACTCTGCTAAACTAATTATAGTAATGTTATTCATGTTTTTAGGTGCTAGTTTCTCTCCATTAGTTTCTGCTAACTCTGATGAAAATAATGAAGAAATTAATCCAATCAATGAACCATATGTAGTAGGTGACTTGAATAATTTTATTCCTGAAATCGATGGTCGACAATATTTATTTTCTGAAGAATTACCAGTATATTCTGCATCTAGATGGATGAAAGCAAAATATTCAGAAGCAGGAAGGCCCTTTGACTCTCAACAGACTGTATCTAATGCGATTCAAACAGAAACCTCAGGAAGAGCTCACCCAGGTTGCTCACCCAGCCCTGGAGACGATTGGACAGAAGGTGAATCGGGTACAGTTTCAATCTCTGGAGGTTCAATTGATGTTGTAGCGGAAAAGGTAACAGCGAATGCTGCTTTCTTAGTTGGAACTAGTAGTAATGTCAATGTTGCAACATTGAATAGTTTTGCTACTGATTGGGAAACTACAGTTTTTCCAACTGTAACAAATCTATTTCTTTCGGGTTCAATGCCTGACAGAGATGGTAATTGTCAAGTTCAAATTGTAATTTATGATATAGACGGAGGAGGAGGAATTGGAGGTTATTTCTCCCCAGGAATCGCAAATAGCCAAGAATCAATTTTTGTGGACTCTTCTGACACTAGCGGTTCATTTGGAAAGGTAATTCTTGCACATGAGTTCCAACATCTACTACATAATCACGCAGATCCTAGTGAATATCTGTGGGTAGATGAAGGAAATGCAGACATGGCCGCATTCTTTTGCTTTGGAATGGATAATTCCCTTAGAGGACACATTAACGCATGGACAAGTCGTCCAGATGTTAGCATTCGTTGGTGGGATCAAAAAGAAGACACTTCAGATTATGGTGCTGGAATGCTCTTCATGCTATATCTTCACGACATGCTAGGTGGTCCTAATGCTATGGCACAACTTGTTTCAGACCAAGCCAGTGGTGGGTTTGGAGTCTCGAATTTATTAGCAAATCCACCAGGTGGAGTTTCTTCACCAATTGGTAACACCTTCTCTGATGCGATGGCCAATTTCTCCGTTGCAGCAGCGCTAGACTCGGATCAAGCACCATATGGATTTGATAGTATTGATATGACACCTACATGTGGAGGTTCTAGTTCTGTTTGTAGAGTTCAACCTTCAGAAACTCACACAACTTGGTCACAACCTTGGACAAGTCCGAGTGTTGTTATAGAAGGATGGGGGTTAGCAATTTTCAAGATGGTTGCAGATGGAAATGCAGGTAAACTTAATCTTAGGCTAACCTCGGAATTAACACAATTTGATGGGGTTTTGGCGGCAATTGATACTAATGGAATTGTTACTACCTCTCCCCTCGATTTCTTACCTGGACCAGATGGAAATGGTGATGGAAACCCAGATTATGGTCAAGCTACAGGACTAGTACCTGGATTTGGAAATGGTACTGATGAAGTTTATGCAATTACATGGTTTGAATCCACTCCGAGTGATTGTAATTACGAAGATTGTTACGGAACATTACCTCCTGGTTTTACATCATACCCTACATCATCAGTAAGTATAGATGCAAATGTAATTACAGGACCTCCAACATTAAACCCATCACCGTTACTTAACTATACAGATAGAGACGGAGACGGAGGATTTGACACAATTCAAGTTGACACTTACGTAACATCTCAAGCATACTCGGAAAAAGTTGATGTTTTACTTGAAGTATATGATTCGTCTAATAATTTAGTAGATTCTACCACATCTAGAGTTAATGCTGGAGGTGGTCAACCAGTAACTTTTAGTTCATGGTTTACCCCTCAATTAACTGATTCCTACACAATAGTCACAAGATTAGTTGAATTAACAGGTTCAGTAATTGACACACAAGTTTTACCTAATCTCTTTTTAGAAAATATGAAGCCTGAAGCAATTGGTTCAATCAATACTTTTGATGCTGAAACATGGGATCAAATTCAATTTTCAGCATCTGGAGAAGATAAATGGGGATTATCAACAGATAATGAAAGTTTACCCAACAGTGATGCTCCTGTGGCTTATGAATGGACTTTTGGAGATGGAAGCACATCTACTCTCAAAAATCCTAGAAGAGCGTATACATCAGTAGGGATTTTCCCAGTCACATTAAAAGTTCAAGATATAGGAGGAGGGTGGAGTGACACCCTTAATTGGAGTATGAACATAACTGATGAGTCTACTCCAGTAATTGAAGTTAGAATAAATGGCCAATCTTTGAGTCAAAAACCAGATTGGTGTCCTGCTGATTGGTGTTTAGATACCGACCAAGCAACTGAATTTAGTGCGTATAGAGCTAGTGACAATGTTCCAATTGATTTACTAGAATTCACATGGTCATTTGGTGATGGTAATGTTGAGTCGGGAGTTGGGATGTATGAAGTTGTCCATGCATGGGTTGAAGGCGAAGCAGATGGCAGATCTTCAATTTTAAATCTAAGTATTAGTGATGGAACAAACGTTGCTTTCCTAGAATTAGAAATATTAGTAATGAATCGTATTCCAAGACAAGTATTTACAGGTGACTTCGTAACAGAAACTCTTGTTCCAATTACGTTACCAGAAGTTTTTGTGGATGACGATGGTACAATCACAGAAATAATCTGGGAATTTGAAGGAGAAGTCAACTTAGATGGTAGCGGAGTCATTTTTGATAGTTCTTTTCTAGAACCAATCACATCTTCTGACACAAACCCCACTCCAGCTTGGAAATTTCCCGGAAATTACAACATCACAATTACCGCTACCGATGATGATGGAAATCAATCAATTGCAATATTTGTTGTTACCGTAAATAATCAAAGGCCAGTACCAGTACTAAATGTATACGATAATTTGGGTAATCCTCTTAATTTAGTAACAGAAGATGCAGTTGCTGGAAGAAATTATACGTTTGATTCAGGTTCTAGCTACGATCCAGATAGTTCAGATATCTTAATGGCCCAATGGATATTTTCTGATGGATTTTCAATTAATATTTCATCAAATGAACCAATTGGATATCAATTTGATGAACCTGGAGATTATAGTGTTACATTAATAATTACTGACTCTCTAGGATTAAATTCTTTAAGTTTAGAGAGAATAATTAGAATCGCAAACCCAGCCCCAATAATTAATGCAAAAATATTAGATGCGTGGTTAAATGGTGAAATCGTTAATGAGAATACTCCAAGAGGTAATGATAGTATTTTCACATATACTTCTACATTTACTAGCGAAGGAGAGATTTTTGCAGCACCTGGTACACTATTATTCTTTGATTCTAGTGGTACTAGAGATGGTGATTTCAGATTTGATGGTTTTACTAACCCTGACCAAAGCCAAAATGATTGGAATGGCATTGTAGAATATTCTTGGGACTTTGGTGATGCGGGACCTATTAGTAATGAAGCAAGTCCATGGCATTCTTACGACATTCCAGGAGTATATACGGTTACTCTAACTGTGAGAGATGGCTACGGAACTGGAGATACAAGTCAAATTCAATTTAAAGTTAGAATTAATGAAGCACCTATTTTCAATAGTCTGAGTATATCTAGTGGGATTGAACAGATAGTAGAACAAACCAACATTAGAGTAACAGCTTCTGCAGATGATTTAGAACTGACAAACGGAATTATCGCTTGTAGAGATCTTAATCCAAGCATAGATAATGATGATGATGGAATTTCAGAAAATGATTGTGAAGAAGATGTAAATTCAGAAATAAAATATTACTGGGATTTAGATTCTAGATATGAAGAAACTGGAATTTCTACAGCAATGGATGGAGATAATTCAAATGATTATATTATTGCTCAATCATTAGAATATTCTTGGAACAATACAGGAAACACAGTGATTACTTTGAAAATTTGTGATGGTATAAACCATTGTTCAATTGAATATATACCGATAAAAATTCTACAAAAGCAATCAGATGAAGAGCAAGAAGAATTTGATTGGGCTGATCCAAATAGCTACTTTAGTTCAGATATTGGAAGTAATAGTGTAATATTTATTGGTACGATTATTGCTGTATTACTCTTAGGATATTTTGCGATGAGGCAACCTAATGAACTTGAAGAAAATGCAGAAGAGGCTTCAGAAACATACGAAGTAGATACAGTGGAAGTTAAAGGAGGAGTTATGGGAATGGACAATCATACTCCGCCTCCAAAACCAAATGTTTTAGATAAAGAAGAAAGAAGAAATTCTAGTTCTGGTTATATTCGCCCCGTTAGAGGTAAGTGAAGAAAATGTCATGGATTCGAAGAATCTCTATTTACTTAGTTTTGATTTTTTTATTACCTTTTTTTATTTCAACAATAACACAATCAAACAATCTAATTCAGCCTGTTTCTGCTGCTTCTTGTAGTTCCTCAAATAGAGAACCTATATGGGGTATAGAAGCCGCAAATATTTCAATTCAAGACTATAACTGGTATGGGGAAAAAGAACAATTTGTCGATGAGGGAACCGAAGACATGCAGGATATGCCTATGCAATATATTCCCCAATCACCACTAGGAACATTAACGCAAGATGATGATTTTAGTACTAGCCAAATGATGCTAAATGATTCAGTTAGTGGTCTTAGACTGAATTTAACTACGGGACAAAAATATACATTTTGTATTACAGCACAACATTTGAACAATGGAACTATTTTGGGAAGCTCAAATGTTGATGTATATCTACTAACTGAATATGACTGGGAAACATATCAAAGAGATTACAGAGAAAGACACGAGGAATGGAGAGATTGGAAGAATGATATTCCAGTAGAATGGCAATCATATTTAGGTAGTCTATATTGGAAACCATTTAGAGATGTTCATGAATATCATGATGATTCAAACTTTGAGTTTTCAGTTGCATTAGATCAGTCTTTAGTGACAAATACAATGTGGCAGGAAGGAGGCCCTAGTTGGGAAGAATTTTACTTAATTGTTGATGGATGGGATAATATTTATGATGATGCCGGAGCACCAGGGCATGATGTACAAATTGACATTCAAGTAATGATTGAAGAACGATTTGCACTACCAAATTGGACCGTAAGTCTAACTTGTTGTGGATTATTTCTAACCGTTGCCGCAATTCCTGCGATCTTACATGTTCGTTATCAAAAAGCTGGTTTAATCTCTGAAAACTCGAAATTAATTCCAAAAGTTTCAGGAACGGAATCTAAATCATTCGGAACAATGAAGGAAGAATAATGAATCTAGATTAATATTCTAGCATTTCCCAAGCATCTGTCAAATCTCTAACATTTATCAGACCTTTTTTACCTAAATGAAAATCAGATTCAAGAGTAGCATAAACTAATGCTTGATTAAGTAAAGGTGCATGTAATCTAGTCCAATCTCCACTTGGTCCTAAACCCATCAGACTAATCTTGTGGGGGCTGTCCTTTAAATTCCAACAAGCTGTAACAATTTCTATTCCATCGTGATAATCATTTGTCTTGAAACATAATTTTATTAAATCTCCAGATTCATGATTTTCCTCTACTAGAGAGACTATCTTATCTGCATCTGGAGTTTGATTTATATCATGGAAAGATGAAATGATTTTTGTTTTTGACTTTGTAGCATCTTCAAATAATTTTTTACGACTTTTTGAATCTAAATTAAGTTCTAAATCAATCCAACTAACCTTACTTTCTATCGCCTTAGATAAGATTTCAATTCTTTCTTCCTCAGTTCCTGGGAAAAAACCGCCTTCTTCTTTACTTCTACATGTAAAAATAACTGGTTGCTCTATAGCTTCTTTGAGTTTTTTAATCGTATCTTTTACGTCTACTTCCGAAACCTCTTTTGGTACTAATTCAAATTTTACTTTTTGATCATTTTCTGAATCTGAATCATCATTATGGTGTACTTTTGCTAAATATAATAAGTCGAACCTAATCTCCAACATATCTGCACCTGCTAGAGCTGCTAAACCCGCTGCCTTGATGCATTCTTTGACTGTGTGCCCCTCAATAGAAACACATACCAGTGGACGGTTCACGACAAGGCGTATCTGATGTTAACTTTAATGCTGTCGAATTTTTTTTACCTATACTTGTGAGCTTAATCGAAACTTAAAGGCGATTAGTTTACAAACCTAACTTGATACTCTGTAAATGTTCGAAGAAGCCGCTAGGTTCGAGTGATGGGGTAGCAAGATTTTCTACAATTAAATTAAAGGTTGATATTATGACAGAAGAATATAGTGCTGAAAGTATTCAAGTATTGGAAGGCCTAGAAGCCGTAAGAAAACGACCAGGGATGTACTTAGGAGATCCACACGATGGAACAGCTTTGCACCACTGCATATGGGAAGTTGTAGATAATTCAGTAGATGAACACCTTGCAGGGCACACTAAAGAAATAATGGTCAACTTACACCCCGATGGTTCGCTTTCAGTAAGAGACTTTGGAAGAGGAATTCCTGTTGGTATTCACGATGAATATGGAATTTCTGCAGCTGAAGTTATCATGACAAAATTACATGCAGGAGGAAAATTCGACAACAGTTCATACAAAGTTTCTGGAGGTTTACACGGTGTAGGTGTTTCTGCAGTAAATGCGGTATCCGAATGGATGGAGATGACAATCCACAGAGATGGTGAAATTTATTATCAAAAGTATCAGGCTGGTATTCCAGTAGAACCACTAAAAGTTATTGGGAAATGCAACGATACTGGCACAGAAATAAGATTTAAACCTGATTTAGGTATATTTACTCACATTACTGAATTCGAGTTTGAACAAATAGATACAAGATTAAAAGAAACATCATTCCTTAATGCTGGTTTAAAAATTATAATTACAGATAGCAGAGAAGAGGATGAAAATATCAGTGAGCACCATTATGAAGGCGGTTTGAGTGAATTTGTAAGACAATTAAATTCCAATAGGGAAGTAATGCATAACGAAGTAATCCAAATTAGTGGAGAAAAAGATACTGAGAAGGGTCCTGTATCTATTGAGCTGGCCTTACAATGGTCCGATGCTTTTAGTGAAAACATACTTTGCTATACAAATATCATTCGAAATAGAGATGGCGGAACACATATGTCAGGATTAAGAGGTGCACTGACAAAATGTGTTAACAATTATGCCAAAAAAAGAAATCTTCTGAAAGGTACTTCTTTGACAGGAGACGATGTTAGAGAAGGATTATCTGCAATTGTAAGTGTTAAACATCCCGATCCATCTTTTTCATCCCAAACAAAAGATAAATTGGTTAGTAGTGAAGTAACTAGTATTGTAGAAACTGTAGTTTATGAAAAATTAGGAGATTTCTTTGAAGAAAATCCATCAGTTGGTAAATTGATTGTAGATAAAGCTCTTCTCGCTTCTAAAGCCAGAGAAGCTGCAAGAAAAGCAAGAGATTTAACTAGAAGAAAAGGAGTTTTGGAGGGCGGTGGGCTTCCAGGAAAACTTGCAGACTGTCAGTCTAGAGATCCTTCTGAATGTGAAATTTACTTAGTTGAAGGTGATTCGGCAGGTGGTTCAGCAAAAACGGGCAGAGATCGAAGAATTCAAGCTATTTTACCATTAAGAGGTAAAATTTTGAATGTTGAAAGACAAAGGAGAAATTTAGTAAAGGTATTTCAAAATAATGAGATTCAAACCATGATTAGAGCCCTCGGAGCAGGAGTAGGAAATCCACCAGAAGGTGAGGATGAAAATGAAGGAAGTAGTGATGAGGGCACATTTGACACCAGTAAATTAAGATATTCAAAAATCATTATCATGACTGATGCAGATATTGATGGAGCCCATATTCGCACACTTATGCTCACTTTCCTTTGGAGATTCATGAAACCGGCAATCACAGAAGGGCACGTATATATCGCACAACCACCTCTATACCAACTTAGTAAAGGGAGAGTAAGTAAATATGCTTATTCTGACGAAGAAAGAGATATGATTGTTGAACAACTTAAAGGGGATAATCCCAATACTAAAATCGGTGTTCAAAGATATAAAGGTCTTGGTGAAATGAATCCTGAACAACTTTGGAATACAACTATGAATCCTGAATCTCGAACAATGCTAAAAGTTACTGTTCAAGATGCCAAGGAGTCTGACAGAATGTTTGAGATATTAATGGGAGAAGACGTTCCGGACAGAAGGTCATTTATTGAAACACATGCAAAGGAGGTGACGAATCTTGACATCTGAAGATAATACAAGTTCAAATGAAAAAATACTTAATCATCCACTAAACAAGGAGATGAAAACATCTTACATTAATTATGCAATGTCAGTAATTATTGGAAGAGCATTACCTGATGCTAGAGATGGACTAAAACCAGTACACCGAAGAGTGCTTTACGGAATGTACGAAGGAGGGCATACATCTGACAAAAAATTCAGTAAATCTGCTAGATCGGTAGGTGAAGTAATGGGTAAATATCACCCGCATGGAGATCAATCAATATATGATACAATGGTTAGAATGGCTCAAGATTTCTCCTTGAGATATCCATTAGTAGATGGTCAAGGAAATTTTGGTTCTATTGATGGAGATCCACCCGCAGCCATGCGTTATACTGAAAGTAGACTTGATAGAATTGCAAAACACATGTTAGGAGATATTGAAAAAAATACAGTAGATTTTGAACCAAATTTCGATGATTCAGAAAATGAACCTACTGTATTACCTGCAAGATTACCAAATTTACTACTTAACGGAAGCGATGGGATTGCTGTTGGAATGGCCACAAGGATTCCACCACATAATTTAACCGAAGTTACTGGGGCTGTAAAACATCATGTAAATCAAATTATTGAACAAGGCGTCAACAACAGAGACATGCCTGAAATATCAATTGAAAATTATATGCAATATATCACAGGACCTGATTTCCCAACTGGGGCATCAATTCATGGAATTGAAGGGATTTATGATATGTATTCAACTGGAAAAGGAAGATTTCACATAAGATCGAAATGTGATGTTTTTGACGATAACAAAGGTAAAAGAATCATTATCCACGAAATTCCTTACCAAGTTAAAAAAGCTGATATGCTTGTGTATATCGCTGACCTAGTAAGTAAAGGAACGGTAATTGGTATCAGAGATATCCGAGACGAATCTTCAAAAGAAGGCATCAGAGTTGTAATTGAAGTAAAAAATAATGCAGATCCTCATGCGGTTCTAAATCAATTATACAAGAAAAGTCGTTTACAAGAATCATATTCTGCTAACATGATGGGCATTTTAGACGGTAGACCTGTATTACTCACACTACCAAAAATGTTGCATACATACGTAGAACATAGAGAATTAGTAATTGAGAGGAGAGCGCAGTTTGAATTAGATAAAGCAGAAGCACGAGCACATATTCTTGAAGGTTTGGTTAAGGCACAAGATCGAATAGATGACGTTATTGCTGTAGGTAGAGCAAGCGAAAGTAGAGAACAATTTGAATCAGTTCTAAAAGGAAATGAAAATATAATCAAAGGAATTGCAGCATTTGATTTTACTGAACCTCAAGCAAAAGCCATTGCAGAAAGAAGATTATATCAATTAAGTAAATTAGATGTTAATAAAGTTAAAAACGAATTTGACGAATTACAAATTACAATTGCGGACTTAAAAGATATAATATCTTCAAGATTACGTAGACTTAATATTTTACTTGAAGAGTTAGAAGAAATGTTAGAAAAACATGGTGACGAAAGACGTTCATTCATTGATCCAATGCCATTATCCATGGATCGAGAAGATCTTGTTGAAGAAAGAGCGATTGTGATTACTCTATCCGAAAATAATTACATCAGACACCTCCCTACTGAAACATTTAGAACACAAGGAACTGGAGGAAAAGGATTGAAAGGGGTCACCACTAAAGATGAAGACCGCCCCCAAGCAATTATTACTTGTTTTAGTAAAGATAGATTATTGATTTTTACAGACAAAGGTCGTGTTTATGGACTCAAAGCATGGGAAACACCAGCAGCCAGTAGACAAGCTAAAGGAAGCCACATCAGAAATTTATTAGATGGCATTAGGGATGATGAAAACGTTGTAAGCATTCTCCCAATATCAAAAGAATTAATCGAGGAAGTTACTGAAAAATCATTAAATGTTAAATTAGAGGAAGGAGAAAAGAAACCTCCCTCTGGCTATTTCTTACTATTTGCAACTAAATGTGGACTTATCAAAAAAACTGATTTACGCGAATATGTAAAAATCAATAAAAATGGCAAATTTGCAATTAAATTCAAAATAGAAAATGACGAACTAGTAAGTGTACGTCCAGGAACTACTGATTCTGACATCATACTAATTTCCAACAAAGGTTTCGCATCTCGTTTTTCATGTGAACAAATTTCATCCACAAGCCGTAACACTTCAGGTGTATGGGGAATTAGAACAGGAGATCGTGGAGATGGAGGACATGTTGTTGGAATGATTGTTACTTCAAATTATGAAACCCAAATAATTACAATCACTAAATATGGTCAAGCCAAAAGGACTAGAGTTGGAACAGCAGAAAAAATACCCGATTTAGATGCAAATGGTATTCAAAGATTAAATGAAGATGATTCTCCTAGATTTGTAAATGATGGCTACAGAAGAACAAAAAATGGTGCTAAAGGAATCACTACGATGAAATTAGATGAAAATAATGGTGACGAAATTGTTGCAGTTAGGCAAATACCTAACGTACAAGACAATTTATTCTTGTTAACTGCGAAAGGTATGATGATTAGAGTTAGAGCTGAAGAAACTAAATTTACAAAAAATAGATCTACCAAAGGAAATAAAATTATGGAGTTAAGAGACAGAAGTAAAACTAAATTTGAGGATCAAATAATTTTTGCTGCAAGAATACCTGCAGAATTAATCGATGAAGAATTAACAAGCACTACTAATTCTTCAGAGGAAGAATAGTGAAGTTCAAACACTAGAACATTCTCTGAGATAATGTCCTGAGGTGCCTCTTATGAATGAACAAAATTTAATTTACGACTGGAATATCATTAATTGGGAATTAAATCGTGATGATTCAAAACACCCGCATAAAGTATGGTTTGATGATGAAACATTAAGAGATGGACTACAATCACCGTCCGCTAGAAATCCTACAATCGAACAAAAAATTGAGTTATTAACATATATGGAGAAATTAGGAATTCAAAAGGTAGATCTTGGATTACCTGGGGCTGGACCATTCCATGTTGAACATATTGATGCGATGCTGAACCATATTGTAGAAAACGATTACAAAATTAGACCTGGAGCTGCTGTAAGAACTGTTATTTCTGATATTGAACCATTAGTTGATTTACAAGCAAAATATGAAATTCAAATACAAGCAAGTGCTTTTTTAGGAACTAGCCCTATTCGTCAATATGCTGAAAATTGGACTATGGAAAAATTAATTTCAACTATGGACAAAGCTGTTGGTTATGCTAGAGATAATGACATTCCTGTGATGTTTGTCACTGAAGATACAACTCGAAGTAGACCAGAGGATGTGAAAGAAATTTACTCCAGAGCACTTGAATTAGGAGCTGACAGATTATGTGTTTGTGACACGTGTGGACATGTTACACCAAATGGAACGAGACAATTATTGACTTTCATTCAAGATGAAGTAATACCTGATGCTGGATTTAAAAGAAGAGACATTGAAATTAATTGGCACGGGCATCAAGATAGAGGCCTAGGAGTGGCAAATAATTTAGCCGCAGTTGAAGCAGGTGCTGATGTACTTCATGGAACCGCTTTAGGCGTAGGTGAAAGAGCTGGAAATGCCCCTCTTGATCAAACACTTGTAAACCTGAGCTTGATGGGAGTAATAGATAATGATTTAACATTATTAAATGAATACATGAATAAAGCACACGAATATGTTGAAGTTGCATTACCGAGAAATTATCCCGTATTTGGTGAAGATGCTTTCGAAACGGGTACGGGAGTACACGCATCAGCAGTGATTAAAGCAATGAAAAAAGGTGATCATTGGTTAGCAGACAGAGTGTATTCTGGAGTTCCAGCACAAGATTTTGGATTACAACAGATTATTAGAATCGGTCATATGAGCGGTAGATCAAATATTATATGGTGGCTTGAAAATAATGGATTTGAACCAAAAGAGGAGTTGGTAGCACATTTATTTGAAGTTGCAAAATCAAAAAGAAAATTAATGTCTGATGAAGAAGTTACCCTGGTAGTTCAAGATTTTTTACAAACTAATTCTTAATCTTCTTCTTCAGCCGAGATAATATTATTTTCATCTAAATTATTACTTTCATTTACCCAATTTCTTTGCCACTCAGAATCAACATTGCCTCCAGACCATTCTCCCTCAATAGAGATTTCATCAACATCTGATTCTTCACGCCAAACAGGAGTGCCCAATGACCCATTAACAATTAATCTTGATTGCTCATCACATTGGTTCAAAATTAATTCTTTAGACTTTGTAATAGGGAGAATATGTCCGACTGGTGTTCCTGCTGTTACAAATGGATGGGTCGCTGCACAAATAAAAAGACCAGTAAGTGGAGATTCTAATTCAATAGATTCTCCAGGACTTTGTGGATCACTAATTGTTGCAACTATATCTCCCTCTTCGACAATAGAACCAGGCCCTACAAGCATATCCAATAAACCACCTCCATGAGCCCTCAACCAAGTTGAACCAGATGCAAGTAATCTAAATCTTGGTCTACTGGGTGAACCGGGAATTACATGTAATGTTTTTAATGAATTTAATACACCATTAACTGCAACTTGAACTGCTTGGTGATCTAATGAACTAGCCCCTCCACCTTCGTAAGTAATTGCTCCAATATCTAAATTATTTATCACTCTACGAAGAGAACCTTTTGGAGGTTTACTATCTAAAATAACTTCAATTCCAAATGATTTAGCAAGATGTTGGGAGGCTGGATGAGTTAAATCTGCTCGAACTTGAGGCATATTTGATCTCCCTTTAGCGGCAGAATGTAAATCGATAATATAGTCTGAATCTTTAATTAATGAATGATAAATTCTATGCGCAACTCTTTGTGTTGTATTTCCTGTCCTCCTTCCAGGAAATTCTCGATTTAAATCTCTTCCATCAGGGAAATATCTAGAATTTGATTTAAATCCTGGAGTATTTATTACAGGTACAATTCGAATCGTACCCGCTATTTTTTTAGGATCCAGAGGGCCACCATCTGCTGTTAATGCCTCAGATAAAAGATGAGCGCAAGCACTAGGACCAGTTAGTTCATCTCCATGAATTGCTCCGATAATTGTAACTATCGGGCCAGGACGATTTCCATGTAAAATACATACAGATGTAGGCCAAGAATCTCCAATAGTCACCTTTAGTAAATTAAGTTTAATAGTTCGAATCTCACCAGGATTAACTTTTTTTCTGTTAAATTTATGTACCGATGGTTCATTAATTCTATCCCATTCGGGCTTTGATAATTTTTTTGCCTTCATTGCATCTTTTACCGCTTTCTTCCTATCTGGTGGCATTTCATGAGAAATCCTAATTTTGGGAGAATCTACTTTTTTCCCGGTATCGACCCCCTTTTCTCCTATATTACCACCATAGGGATACTGTTGAAGGAGACTGATTAATCTATTTCTAATATTAATGATAAATAATCTATACTATTGATTCATAAACCTACCAAAACATCGCAAGATATGTCAGAATTGATTGGTGTCCAAAGAGAATTCGCTCCAAATTCAATTTGTTTTGGATGTGGACCTGCTAATGAAAAAGGTTTGAAAATAGATTCATATAGAATTGAAGGTGGTTTAAGAACTGAATTTGAAACTAGTTCTGAACATCAAGCATTCCCTGGAATGATTAATGGCGGTATTATTGGAACATTACTTGATTGCCACGGTAATTGGACAGCTGCAATTGCAATTATGGACCAAAGAGAGGAAGAGAAACCATCATGTACAGTCACTGCTAATTACTCTGTTAAACTGATACGACCGACTCCTTTAGATGCATTATTAGTTATCACATCTAAAGTTGAAGAATTATTTGAAGATAGGGCATTAATTTCTATGGAGTTACACGCTGGAGAAAAATTATGTGCGAAAGGAGAAGGATTATTTGTATCTGTAAAAGAAGGTCATCCCGCTTACCATAGATGGCATTAGTTTAGTTAGGTGAATCTGTTTGAATAATGTAAATCATATATTAAATTCATCAATAAATTCAGTTTTAAAAACAATGTCATACATCGATTTTTTTTCTAAAAAAGACCTAAATGATTTAAAAAAAATTAAATTCGGACTTTTGAGGAAAAATTCTGTATACCGACATGGCGTTACAAGATTCCTACCTAAAAATAAATGGGAATCTGAGATTCCGAATTCATCTTGTGTTAAAGTTGTAGATATCCATCCATTATTACTAGAACCTGAATGGAAAATTTATAGAGAAATTATAATTTATCACGAGTTTATTCATTGTTTAGGATATCTAGGACATAACAAAGAATTCTATAACATAGAATCACTCTGGCCTACAATAATACAAAAAAAAATACAGGGACAAAAATTTATGCAAGTTCTTCAACAAAAGAATTCTACTTGGAGATGGATTTGTCCTAAATGTGATATTCAAATCTTAAGGCAAAGGAGATCCTCTGGTAGATATATTTGCAAAAAGTGTAATTGCAAACTAATTGATAGGGAAATTTAAGGATTATTCTTCTTCAGAATTTCCATATATTAAACCTTCAAGCATCTTTTTCTCATCATCATCTAAATGACCGTCTTCTAGAGCATCATGAATTTTCTTTAAACCTGATTTGTCAATTCCAGCATCTTTTGCAGCATTTTCAATGAGTTCAATCTCTCTTTCTTCGACCTTACCATCCCTAAGTGCTACAGTAATTGCTGCTTTCAATGCGATTGATGCTGCTTGTTCATCTGTTAAATCTAAAACTGAACGGATAGCTTCTAGTTCATCAAGTTCTGATTTATCAAGAACTCCGTCCTCATAAGCAGATTCATAAATTTCCATCAAGAAACCTGTATATTGATTTGGATGTAATAATACATCTCTAATTAATCCGTAATCTACTCCTTTTTCGCGTTCTTTGGATAATTCAAGCATTACAATACTTCTTCTAACTTCTTTTACAGACATATCTTTTAATCCATGTCCTGCCCAAATTAAACCTACTGCAGTAATTGCTGCGGATAACCATAACATTACTGTTTCATCAATAAAATCGCCTGGATGTGTCATGTATACAATTCCAATACATGCCATTAATGCACCAGAGAAAATCTCTGCCCAGTCGTTGATATCCGGCTCATCATCGAATACCGCCAATCTCTCTAAAATCATAGCTTCAGTGTCTTCATCCATAGTCAGTCCTAACACTACCAATATGTCCCCGCTCATTACCCTTGCCCTTCAATTTAAATTACAACAAGTTAGTTTTAGACAGATTTAAGGAATATATGAGGCAAACCAAGTACTTTTGAGCCTTAGACATTAGAGCAGATACATGGCGAGTAGTTCAAACTCAATTTCAAAATTGAAAATACCTACTTTGGCTAAAAAATTTATTCAAGAAAAATGGCAGATTAAAGAATTATACCCTCCTCAAAAAAAAGCTATTATCCCTGTAATAAATGGAGAGAATACCTTAATTTCAATTCCAACTGCTAGTGGAAAATCGTTAATTGCCTACATTGGGATCATACAAAGTTTACTAGTTAGAAATAAAGGAAGTAAAGCCGTTTACATTGTTCCATTAAAAGCTCTAGCTGGTGAAAAATTTACTGAACTTTCGGAAATTGGTGAGGCATTAGGACTAAAAATTGGTTTATCGCTAGGAGATAGAGAGGGTGAAAACACTAATATTAAAAATGCAGACATAATTGTTTGTACTAGTGAAAAATTTGATTCATTAATGAGAAATAAACCAGAAATAATGGAAGGATTGAGTATTATTATTGCTGATGAAGTTCATTTAATTCATGATTATTCAAGAGGTCCAACGATGGAAATTAATTTAACGAGATTTTTGAATTCTGATTCGGATGTTCAAATTATTGCATTATCTGCGACAATTGGAAACTCTGAAGATTTAGCAAAATGGCTAAGGGCAAAATTAATTGTTTCATCATGGAGGCCAGTAACATTAGAACAATCTACATTAGCTAACATAGATCTCGAACCTAGAAAAAGAATATCTACATCTAAAGAAAATTCAAATTTACCACCGCCTAGAACGTTGAAAGGTCCTGCCTCACAGCCAATGATTGCTGCCCTAGAAGATTCTTTAGAACAAAATATCCAATCTTTAATTTTTGTATCTACTCGAAGATCTGCACAAAGTTTAGCAAGGAAGCTCTCTGAAAGAGTGATTAAAAAATGGACTCGTGAAAAAAATGATAGATTGAATGAACTTGAATTATTAAAGAAAGAAATTTCATTATTAGGGGATGATTCTTCTATTTCAGATTCGCTAGAATTAACTATTTTAGGAGGCGTTGTATTCCACCATGCAGGATTAAACAGTAAGCAGAGAAAATTTATTGAGGAAGCTTTTAGAAATAAAATTATATTATGCATTGTAGCTACACCGACATTAGCATCTGGCGTAAATTTACCTGCAAGAAGAGTAATTATCAGAGATTTAAAACGTTATGAAAATGGAATGTCACGTTGGCTTTCAGTAATGGAAGTTCAACAAATGCTAGGGAGAGCAGGAAGGCCAAGATATGATTCAATTGGAGAAGCATGGTTACACTGTAAAGGAGAAAGGTCGTATGAAAATGCAGATGAAATCTCTGAACGTTTCATACATGGAAATCCAGAGGATGTTACTTCGAAATTAGCTTCTGAAAATGCATTAAGAACACACATTTTAGCAATAATATCTGCTGGAAGAATCAACACCAGATATTCTATTAGTGAATTCTTTAAAAATACATTTTTAGGTTATTCTCAACCCATAAAAATGCTTGAAGAAAGAATTGAACAATGGATTCAATGGCTTTCTGAAAATGAATTAATTACTAGACTTGGATGTAATAATGAATTATACAATTCAATACCTCTTGAAATTACAATTGACGAAAATGAAAGTTGGAATGATGATGTTCCAACCTGGATAAATATCGCAAAAGATTCTGATGGTATTTCATTAGAAAATAATTCTGAAACGATTTCAAAGGCACCAAAAAGTCTAGGATTTAATTTGGCAAGCAACTGGGAAGAGAATTCGGTTCAACCTAAAGCTTCAGAACCATTGGTAATGACTTATGAAGCGAGTGAATTTGGAAGATTAGTCAATAGAATGTATCTTGATCCTACTAGTGGATTATTATTAAGAAATGGTTTGAGAAGAGCAGTACGTAGAGTTTTTAGAAGTGATGAGGATATTCCGTTTACTGAAGAGGGATTATTATATCTAATCTCATCCACTGATGATTTTATGAATTTTTGGTGGAAAGATTCTGAATATGAAAAGTTACTTGAAAAAGCTTCAATAATAGATAATGAGTTACTAAATAATAAAGAATTGGAAGATATTCATCTAAGTAGAATAAAATCTACTATGGTACTCAGCGATTGGATTGAAGAATTTGAACATAGAGAATTAGAGAAAAGACATAATGTAATGCCTGGTGATTTAAGATCAAGAATTGAATTGGCGGAATGGTTACTTTTTTCAGCAAAACAGATCTTATTTTATGATAAAAAATTTGATGGTACATATTCAGATTCAAAGACTATTGTAATGGAACTCATTGAAAATTTAAGAAAGAGAATTCGCTATGGTTGCAAAAAAGAATTATTAAATCTCGTAACATTACCAAACATAGGAAGAAAAAGAGCAAGAGACTTAGTAAATTTAGGATTACAAAGACCGAATGAAATTTTAAAATTAACTTCTAATGATAAAAACAAATTATTATCTTTACCTGGTTGGGGACCTAAATTATTAGATAAATTGATTCAGAGAATAAAAAAAGATACAGAGATAATTGACTATAAAGAAAAGCGAGTTGATGATGAACCTTTACCAGAAGAAAAATAGAAAACCATCAAAATGAATGAATAATACGAGGTCACATGGAGAAGGCAACTCCGTGGTTTCCGTGCTGGGGAATAAAATTTGAAAATAAAGAGATCTTAATTCCTGATTTAGTTAATAACTTTCTAAAAATTAGACCAAATAATAGATGGTTATTAATATCAAAATTTTCTGCTGCGAGTGAGAATCATTTATGGAATGCATGGTATACAATGGAACAAAACTTCATGAACAATACCGCATTATCAAAAAACCCTGATGCTGAATTCATTAGGATAATTTCGGGTACGAATCAATTAAAAACCGCTTTTTCTAGAGCTGGATTAAATAAAAATGACGAGCAAGCATGGCTAATATATTTGCCATCCGTTCAAGAAAATTTAGATTTATTACCAAACATCTCCACCATATCATTCACTGAATCAGCACAAAAAATAATTTATTTAATTAATGCTTCAATATTGACCGAAAGACCGAGACCTAGTAAAGAAGGATTAGAGCGATTAGGAATCGAATTTAATGGAAATATCAATTCAATAAATGATAATTTATTCATAGGTCATATCGCTCGTTCATCCATCACGAGTTAATCAATTAATTCAAGAACCTCCGATTAGAGGAATGTTATGGTGAGCAAGTGAATTTACTAACACAACCAGCACATAATGCCATCTCCAAGAATTCGGGCCGTGGGATATATGTGCACATGGTACCGGAGGAACTATAGATGAATGAAGAATTAAAAAATGCAATAAATACAGTACTAGAACAATGTCCTGATGCATCTGAAACGGACATTAAGAATGAATTTGAAAGATATGAAAGAGATTTCTTAATCCCACCAAAAGATGCTTTAAGATCCGTGTTAAGAAAATTTTCATCAGGAGATGTAAAAATAGTAACCCAAAATACTACTAGAGAGTCGAAAAAAATTGAAGGTTTTAATTCATTAAGTAGTGATGATAAAAATATTGAGATTGAAGTTAAAGTAATTAGTTTCAATCCGTGGTCTCGTGAAATTAGGGGCCAACAAAGACAAATGGGTTTTGGAATGATTGAAGAAGATCCATGGGGTAAATCAAACTCTCGTGAAAGATTGAAGTATACTGATTGGGGAAATCATTCTGAAACCATGAAACCGGGTTCAATAATTAGAATAGAGGGGGCTTCAGTGAATGAATATGAAGGAAAACTTTCACTAAATATTAATCAAAGCTCTAGAATCGTAGTCCTACAAGAAAGTAGTGAAAGTATACCTTCACTGGATGAACCAATGAATATTTCAGAAATAAATAATTTAGATGGTGTTGTCTCAGTAATTGGTAGAGTAATTAGTAAAAATCAAAATACAATAGAAAGAAAAGATGGAAGTGGAACCTTAGACATGGTAAAAGGACAAATTGCAGATTCTACTGGAAAAATAGGCTTTGTTAGTTGGGTTGATTTTAATCATAATGTTGGCGATTTAATAAAAATTGAAAAATCTCAGATTAAAAGATTTAGAGAAACACCAGAACTAAGTATTGGGCAATATACTAAAGTAGAAAGTTTTAGAGATTCTAAATTTCCATCCTTAGATGATTTAAATTCTTCTTCAAAACAAAATATTGCAGGATTAAGAGATGGAATGAGAGAAATTGATATAACAATTGAAATTAAAAATTGGGTTAAAAGAGAATTTACAAATAATGAAGGTGAGAAGAAAACTGTATGGTCTGGAGAAATAATAGATCCCACCGGAAAATGTAGAATGACAAGCTGGCAGGATTTAGGAATAGAGGAAAAAGATTTACCTGTTTGGGTTAGTTTAGATAAAGTGAGAGTAAGGTCATGGCAAGGTATTCCTGATATCACAATAGATAACCTTGAGCAAATGGAAATACATGAAGAAGCGGTATGGGAATCAATTGAAGATTCAAACGAATTTAATCACGTAACTACTGAAGAAATAGTCAATGGAGGTTCTAGAGCAAATATAGAAACGCAAGGCATCATTATTTCAGTTAGAAATGATTCAGGAATAATTTGGAGAGATGAAAATAGAAGAGTATTAAAAGAAGATGATGATAGAACTGATGCAATTAAAGATCTAAGGATTAGAATGATAATGGACGATGGAGAAAATTGTATTTCTATAATAATGAATAGGCAATCTAGTGAAAAATTTATTCAAAAATCGATGGAAGAATTAAGTGAAGAATTAAATAAAACCAGTAAAGAAGCATTTATTAAAGAACTAAGGACAAAATTACTAGGTTCTTCTGTAAATTTGAAAGGAAGAAGTATTGTTGACCAACAAGGTGCAATGTTTTTAGCAGAGCAGTTAGAAGTACAAGAAAAAGATCCTAAATCATATGCTATGGAAATTAAAACAAAATGGGGTATTTAGATGCAATCAAATTTTAATAGAGCTAAAAGACAACCAGCAATCAGAATTCTAGCACAAGAATACTCTGAATCGACACTTAAACAACAAGGAACTGGCGAATTTGATCCTGCCTTCATAATTACAAAACTTGGCGCTAAAGTAAATCGTTTAGTAGCAATGGGTCTATTGGAATTAATGGAAAGAAGAGAAAGTTCCTCAGGACTTTTTTGGACTGGAAGAATTAGAGACCCTACCGGATTACATTTTTTTAGTATTGGTACATTCCAACCTGATGAATTACAAATTCAAGCTGATGAATTACTAGCAAGGTTTCAACAAGAAGAACCAGTATTAATTATGATGGTTGCGAAATCATCTATGAGGCAGGGTGATGATGGATCTATTTTTACGGGATTAAGACCTGAAGAAATTGTAATAATAAACCCTCAACAATATGCAAATCTCTTAGTTGAAGCGAGTGATGCTACGTTAAAAAGAATAGAAGCATACAGAGAGTCATCAAAATTAGAACATGAGTTTTCAGCATATAAAAAAGCTGGAATCCCATCAAACTTAATTGATGGAATATTACTTTCAAGACAACATTATGGAGAAATTGACTCAGAATATCATAAATTGAATGTCTTAAGATCATTAGCAATAGCTGAAGGCGATACACCCCAAACAAAATTACCAGAAATTGACGTTAAATCCGAAGAAAGCCTTGAAAAATCAGGAGAGATTGATTATAAAAAGATAATTATAGATTATATACAACAAAATAATTCACCGAATGGAACTGATTTTGAATCTATTGTAACTCATTGTCTAAATAACAAAGGAGAAAGAGAAATCTCAGAAATAACCATAGAAAATATGGTTGATGAAGGTGAATTGTTCGAAGTTAAATTTGGTTGGTATAAATTAGTCACTTGATCATAATTTAGCTTAAAAATCCCCATTACATTCAAGTTCCAGTTCTGCTGTGGTGTGTTGAGGATGACAATGGGCGATCAAGTTTTCTTCCTGCGGCCGGCAAATGGAGAATGGATTCAATTTAGTAATTGTAGCGTGAAAGTAGCAATATCTAGAAGATTAACTAGAACTATAATTCACGGAGGAGAAGGTGATGATTTAGTTGATGAAGGTTCAGAAAGTGCAGTTTACACTGTTAAAGGTACTTTAGATTTAGATCAATATAAAGAAGTTTTATTAATATTTAGAGGCGGTCAACCATACATACATGAACCATATGAAGAAAATGAAAAGAAAGTGGTATTCTCAAAATTTGAATTTGATGGAGAATCAAAAGAATTTACATTTGAATTTATTGAAGACATAGTTTAGGATGTGTTAAGTTATGAGGGAACAAGAAGAATCCAGAGATTTACTTTATGCAATTAGGGCTTTGGAAATAATGATGTCCTCAGGAGTTGGTTTAGAAGCAGCAATTCTTTCAATTGCAGGTGGAGGATATGGAATCATCAGTGAAGATTTTCAAAAGATGATTAAACAACAAAAAAAGGGCAAGAAATTAGAAATTGCCCTCAGAGATTTAATGAAAAAAGCCTCAAGTAAAGGATATAAAAAATTGTTAACAACAATGTATAATAATGTAAAATCTAATACTGATGTACTAAAAACGTTACAAATGCAAGCTGAAGCAGAAGAAGAAGAACGTAATGAAAAAATGAAGAAATATATTGAAGACTTAGGAGGCCTACCAGAATCATTACTGTCTATTGGGATGATTTCACCTATTTTACTAGGTTTAGTAGGATTAGCTCCCCAATTAATGGGTGATGCAGGAGCAATTATGGGATCAATGCCTTCAAACTCTGCAATGATGAATATGGTTAGAATTGGTCTGGGACTTACTCTTGTTGGAATGGCATTTATTGGAATGAAAGCTCATACTAAAGATCCGGGGGTTTAAATTTGATTCTAGATTTTCTTGAAATTGTTAATGATTACCCAGCAGTACTTTTACTGATTATTATCGCTATTGCTACAATGGGTGGAGGAATACCTCCTATTCTAGAAAGAAGGAGAAGAAGAGGGTTAGAAAATGCAATTTCTGAAGTTTTAGAACTTTTATCAGATAACATTGGCGCAGGAGAGGGAATTCAACAAGGACTAGCCAGAGTTGCTGAAGTAAGAAACGATTTATTTGGAAAATTAATTGGAGATGCAATGCAAGCAAGTAAAGCAACATCATTTAATGCTGCTATGGCGGAAATGGCAGTAAAAAGTAGAAGTAAACAAGTTCAAAGAGTTGTTAATCTAATATTAACATCACTTGAAGGTGACGCACCCATGCAAGATGTATTATTCAACATGAGTCAGGAATACTCTAGACTTAACAAACTAATGAATAAAAGGGATACTGAACTACAAGGTAGTGCATTCTTAATTTTAATCTTTGTTGGATTAATGCTACCAGCAATTATCGCTTTCATGATTGGAATTTTTGCACCTAAATCCTCAGGAATGGTGGTAGATGATCTTAACACAATCATGGCCTACTTCTTTGGTGCTGCGACTGGTATTTCTGTATTAATTAGTGGAAGAATGTTAGGACGGATGATGAGTTGGTTTTGGTATGTACCGAGTTTCGCTTTATTATCAATGTTAGTTTATATTCTTGGATTCAATATGATAAGTTAAAGTAATAAAAAAAGGTGAAAATATATGGCAGAAAAAGTACTAGAACAATATGGCGTTGTAACAATTTACAGAGACGAAAAACACCCTGCTCCTACTTACCACGTAGAAGGACGTGTACAACCAAACCCCTATGGTAAATTAGCAGCATTATTTGAAGATGATAATCTAGAAGAAGTGATGTATAATGGTGGAGCTCAATGTGTTCAAGTAGCACATAGAGACCATGGTATGTGTCGGACGAATATTTGGATTGATGATGAAGAAGGCCTAACAATTGCTAAAAATATTGCAGCATTTACTAATGTACCTTTAGGAAGTGGTCCAAATCAAGTTCCCATCTTTGACGGAAGACTACCTGACGGAAGTCGTGTAAATGGAACAATTCCTCCCGTTTCTCCAGATGGACCTACATTAACAGTTAGAAAATTTAGAGAAGACCCTTTTACAATTGTAGATTTAATCAACTTTGGCACAATCAACCTAAGACTTGCTGCAATGATGTGGTTATGGATTGAAGGTTTAGACTCCAGGCCAGCTAATTTTGTTTTAGCGGGAGGTACAGGTTCAGGTAAAACAACTACAGTAAATTGTATGGGTATGTTTATTCCTTGGGATAAAAGAATGCTTACTGTTGAAGATACTGCAGAATTACAAGTATATCACGATCACTGGCTTCGAATGGAAACACGTTCAGAAAGACCTGACGGAACTTCTGAAATTGATATGAATGCATGTCTAAAATCAAGTCTTCGTATGCGACCTGATAGAATTATTGTGGGAGAAGTTAGATCTTCTGAAGCTGCAACATTACTCACTGCTATGAATACAGGGCATGATGGTTCATTTGGAACTCTGCATGCAAATACCGCAGCAGAAACGGTTACTCGTCTAATTAACCCTCCAATGAATGTTCCAAGCATTATGCTAGGTGGACTAGATCTAATTATTGTTCAAGCAAGACTTCATGAAAATGGGAAAACTGCAAGGAAGATTATTGAAGTAGCTGAAGTTGCTGGTATGGAAGGAAATAAACCAAGATTAAATGCAATTTGGAAATATGATCCAGTTAAATGTAAGATTGAAGAAACTGGCATCCCTAGTAAATTCAGAGAAACAATTTGTACAGCTGCTGGTATCACACCTGCTGATTTTGAAAATCATGTCAAACAAAGAATGCAAATCTTAGCTGATTTAGTTAAAAGAAACATTAGAGACATTAATACAGTAACCAGCGTGATTCAAGGTTTTTATGCAAAGCAAAAAAAATAATTTTTTAATTATTTTTTCTTATTTTTGCTTTTTCTCCGGCTACCATGCAATTCGTAAACAATTTTAGAACGAACTTTCACTAATGGATTAGACTTAGCGGAATATGTTTTACTAATCCCTATTTTTCTAGATTCTGTCTCATCTACAATAGGCTTCGGATAATCTTTACCGATAATACATCCAGATTCTTTTTGAGATATCTCATCCATAAGCCATGGTTCATGAATAAATTCATTTGGAACTTTTTTTAATTCAGGAACCCATTTTCTTATGAAAAAACCTTCAAAATCGTGATCTAAAGATTGTTTTTTCACAGAATAGGCCCTAACTGAATTAATACCCGTTACTCCTGATTGCATTTGAACTTGAGACCAATGTATTCCAGGTTCATAATCTAAAAATAATCTTGCTAGATGATTACCAGATTCCCTCCACGGTAACCAAAGTGTGTAACTAGCAACAGATTGAAGCATAGCCCTCATTCTAAAGTTTATCCAACCTGTGGCGATTAAATAACGCATACAAGCATCAAAAAATGGCCAGCCAGTTAAACCATTTTTCCAAGCCTCAAATTTTTTTACATCTAACTCTCTATTTAGAATATTGTCTAATTCAGGGTTAATTGCAATTTCATTCAATGTAGGTTCAACTTCTAACCTTTGAATAAAATGACAATGCCATGCAAGTCTACTTAAAAAAGACGATAAACTACTTGAAAAACCTCTATTTTCTGATGATCTTGGATTTTTTTTTACTTTTTTTTGCTTTCTTCTAGTGTGATAAATAATTTGTTTAATACTGATACATCCAGTACTAATGTAGGGAGATAACCGTGAACACATTGATTCTCCAGTAATTGGACTTGACATACCCTTTCTATAACCTCTACCTCTGTCGTCAAGAAATGAGAATAGCATTTCAATAGCAGCTTTCTCTCCTGGTTTTGGCCTATTATTTAATTTTCTAGGAAAAATACCTAATGTCTCTATATCTAGAATTTTATTGGAAATAAAATTGCTTGGGGAAACAATAATTTTGGGAGAATGTATCAATTTAGAATCTACCCTCTTATCTCTGAGATATTTCCAATTATTCCTTGATTTTAATCTTCTGATTATCCCATTGGTAGGAAATTCATAAAAGTTGACATCATTATTTTTACACCATTTAGATACTGCTTTATCCCTATTCCATGACCATTCTAATCCCGTTTCTTCATTAGAGAAAATATTTTTAATATTAAATTCAGAATGAATTTCTTCAAGTTTTTCTATAATACTTCCAAAATTAAAAATTAAATTACCTCCTAAATTTTCTAAATCAATTTTCAAAACAGATAGGCAATCTAATTCCCATTTAATATGAATTCCATCTACATCATCTCTTAGAATTCTTTCGGAGTCTAAATTGTAAATACAAATTAGAGGCTCTTCAGCAGTTGTAGCCTCTAACAATGCATGATTATCCGAGATTCTCAAATCTCTTTTAAACCACATTATGTTTACAGACACATCAGGAGTAATTAATTAACATGTATTAATTAATGTAAATTCTTATGATACAATCATCATTTTCCAAGGCATTTTGGTATTTGAAAGACCTAAAGCATCTCCATTATTCTTTATTGCTAAAAAACCTACTTCTATCTCTTTATCAAACTGTTCAAGACCCCATTCCAAGGCCTGTAAAAGTGTTTTTCCATATACCTTAATCTGTTGTGCAACACGAAAACATATCATTTCTAGCGTGATACTCTCTCCAATCCCTGTGGCAATAACAGCGACCTCTTCATCACACCAAATTCCTGGCCCCCAAAGAGGAGTATCACCGACTCTTCCTGCAGGTCGACCAGAACATCCACCAGTAGAAGATGCTGCAGCAATTAAACCATTCTTATCAATAGCTAATGCACCAACAGTATCATTTCCATTTTTTCTTTTTCTACCGATTACATTTTCATGAGGAAAACCCTCTTTAATTGCAAATTCAGAAGCACCTCTTCCAGCTAAAATATTTATTGGTGTATTCAATAATCTAACTGCGACATTAATAGGATTTTTACAACCTTCTAGAGCAATAACGGCACCTATATTCTTCCCACTTGTAGCAATAATAGCATCGAGTTGTACAGAACCATCTTCTCGAATACAACCTCCCGTTCCAGCGTTTAAGTTAGGATCGTTTTCCATAATTTCTACAGCTTTGGATACTGCTTCAACAGAAGTACCACCCTCAATTAAAATTTTTCTTCCAACTTCAGTAGCAAAATCAACACCTGGCTGATCTTTCGCTCCGTGTCCAGCGCCGCCATGACAAATAATCACAGGCTTATCAAAAAAATTCTGTTTATTCAAAGTCCTCTTCCACCGATTCTGTCTAAAATTTCATTTGCTATTTTCATTTTACTTTTCATCGATTCAATCTTATCCAAATGATGTTGGGGAACTACTGGGTCTTGTTCTATATCTTCCAAAGCCATCCCTCGATTTTCCTGAACATTGTTTATAATTTTTCTAATCTCTGAAATTACTGAATCAACCTGTGCCTCTGCAACTAAATTTTCTGGACCTAGAGTTGGAATTTGGTCTGCAGATATATGCCCCATATCAACAGCTAACATACCAGCAGCTCCCAAGATTCTAGGTCTTATTGATTCATGATTGGCTTCATAACCCCTTTGTTCAAGAAAACGAATTAGTAAAATTTGTTGATCTTCATCAAATTTACCAGGATTTCTTCTTAAAATTACATCAATAACTTGTTCAAATCCATCAATATTTTTTTCTAATCTAAGTAAGGTATTTCTTCCACTTTCGGGTAAATCTAAAGAATTATGGTTCAAAATAGCTAATGCCTTTTCTCTTCTTTTAGTTGTTGGGTCCTCCCGAATAAGATGTGCATTTAATTCTACATGTAAATCAAATAATCCATGCAAACGTCCACTAATTGAGCTTATGCTTAAATCAAGTCCTTCTTTGCTGGCAAGGGATTCAAATTCTACCCGTGCCTTAACTAAATTGTCATTATTAATTCCAATAATCTCTTCTAACTTTTTCAAAAGATGAGGTCTTAAACGTTCTAGTTTTCTTAATGCCTCTCTTTCACGCCAATTTTGAGGAGTTGATGATAATGATGCCTTTTCAATTGAAATTTTTTCTTGCATCTCAGAAATTCTACTAATTATTTGTTGGCGTATAATTGGCATATCTACACGCATATCCATTAATTCTAGAGATTTTATAAATGCATTGAGGTCTAAGGAATCATTTGGATCTCCGTCATCAAGGAAATCCCTAATTGCATTATCTAATTCCGCATTTCTAGATTCTAAATTTGCAATTACTTGAGCTTCTTCGACGGATTCTGCAGGTACATTAAATTCTATACTTTCATCTACATTCTGTCTAAAATAATTGTCAATAGAATCATATATTTCTGATGAGATTTCTGGCAAATAAACCTTGAACCCCAGATCAGAAAGATGTGAAAATAATTGGGATTCATGTTTTACTTCCCAATCTTCGGAAATAGAATTGATAAAGTCATCAATTTCTTTACTTAAATCTAATCTAATTTCTTTTTCAATTGATTCTTCCACTACTTTTGTTTCAATTACTCGCTCTGCGTTCAGTTCAACTTCAACTGATTCTTCTACAGAAATAGCTTCGTCAATTATTTCTTCTTTGGGTTTAATTTCAATATTTTGTTGTATGTTTGGTGATTTTATTTGAGGTAATTTTAGATTGGATTTACCTCCTTTTGGCCTTCTTAAACTTCTTTTTACTTGACCCCAACCCCCACTCTGACTTGACAAAACTCCAGCAACCCTACCAAATAATTGAGATTTCGAACCTGATCTTGGTAATTCTAAGTGTAAACATAAATCATGTAATTCATCTCTTGATAAATTATCAAGATTATCCAATGAATGATATTTTATGTCACAATTTAAATGTAACCATAATCGTTGTCTTTGACCTTTAATTGAGCCCGAACGTTTAATTCCAAAGACACTGAGAAACTGAGTTAATTCTTGTTTAGAATAGGTTTGAATGGATGACCAATCAAATTTCCAATCCGAAAGTATTAGATTTTGAATTAAACGTGCCCTTAATTGCTCCACACTACCTTTTTTGGATATATTATTATCAATCGCCATTGTTTTTAAAGATTCTAAACGTGCAGAATATAATTTTGTCAAAAGTGTTTGAGATTCAGCATCTGACACCATAATAATAACGTGTCATTTTTCAGCCCCTAAGTATCTTACTAATGTTTTCGAGTAAAATAGTTTATTTTTCAGGAGAAAAATGATTTTCGGAAGTAGGTATATTCAAGCAGTATAGACTCATGAGACATATTGGTCGGCGCGTATGGGAGAGATAGACAGAGAATCAAAAGCAAAACTAAGAACTGCATCTGAAGACCTAGAAGAATTAATAAAATTATTCTCAGAACACCTGAAACAAAGCAAAGAATTATTCAAATCTCAATTATATGATTTGAAAAAAAATGCAGAAATATCGTTAAATAATTATTCTATGAATCGTGAACAAATAATGCTAGACATTAGCCAAATGGAAAAAAAATTAATTAAATTATCTAGACTTATTTCAAAAAAGAAATATAACACCAATACTGCATCGGAACAACTTATTGAAATTGCAACGAAACATGGTCAAATTAAAAACGAATATGAAGAAAAAAGAGAAGAATTAGAGAAATCGATGAACGAATGGTTGAAATTTACAAATTCAGTCAGTGAAATTGTTACTTTATTGCATACAAAAAGCTCAGAATGGGAAAATAGTGCAAGAGAATTGGGTATTTTTTATCAGGATATTGCAGATACATCAATTCCATCAGAATTTCAAAGAACTAGAGATACGATTCTAGAATATTCTATTTCAATTCTGTTGAGCGCAGGAAAAAGAGAACAAAATGATTTAATGTCTTTTGAGGAACAACTCAAAGATTTAATGGATAAAAACTCAAAAAATGAGGAATTATGATTAATCAATAGTTAACTCAATTATTTTATTCCATTCCTCTACCAATATTCTAAGAATTCTATATTCATCATCATCTGGAAGATATTTCTTTTCAAGACTGAATGTTTTTTTACCATTCTCGCTCAATGTTTCCATAATTATTTCCACCATTTGAATAGAACCTTTCAATTCATCTGATTTTTCAAGTGCAATTAGCTTTTCAAATATAATATCAGAAATCAGGCCTCCTTCTTCATTTAAAGATCTTGCAATTGTTGAAATTTTTCTGATTGATACATTTAATCCCAATAAATTATCCTTATCTAGTTCTAAGAATAATTTTGATTCAACATTAAATGAAATCATAGATTGTTCATCATTCAAAGCCTCAAAAATCTTTTTTGGAAAACCTATTCTAGAGATTAGTAGACTAAATCCACGTAATGGAGGCGGGATAAATCTATATTTTGATTCATCATTATCTATTCGCATACCCAAAGTATGTCTACGTCCTTTTTTCTTAAATTGATTCCATTCGGATCTTTCAAGAACATAACCATCAATCGTATTATTTTGGTGTAATTCGTCTAGTTTTTCAACGATTGAAAATAAATCTAATTCATTTAAATCTAAATCAGTTTTCCCAATCACGTTAATATCTGGACGAAAACGCTTTAATTGCCTACTTATTAATTTAGAATCTGCAAAAATTTTACCATTTCGTGGTAAATGATTGATTTTATCCTTACTTACCATAATTAATGTTGGCTCTCTTCGTGGTAAAAAAGTAGATATTTCTAGACCTGAAATACTCGAATTACCTGAAAACCCCAAATCAAAAGCAGATAGTCCACTTAGACCTACCAAATCAATATCTCCATCTAGTAATGATTTTGAAGCATCTCGAGGTGTTTCAAATTCGTTAAATTCTACATTAAAATTTTCCAATAAACGCATGAAATGTTGTTGTGAACCATCGTCAAATTGCTTACAAATACCAATAACTAATTTTTCATCACTCATTATTTTCACTCGCAAGCAGTTATGGGTTTAGACACTCGTTCATATATGCGCCTCTTTTCCGAAGCGTTATGGGGCCAATCTTGAAGAATATCAGAAACCTCCGTGATATGAAGGGATATAAATCTAAAATTGAGGATTATATCAAAGAATTGATGCTGATTTCAAGAGAGAAAGGACATGGAGAAGTTGTAGATTTATCAGAACATATCCTCATGGCAGGAGGTAAAAGAATTAGACCCATGCTATTGATGCTTTGCTATGATATGCTGGGGGGGAAAAATCTTGATGACGTTTTACCTCTAGCTACAGCCTACGAAATAATTCATACTGCAACATTAATCCATGATGATATAAATGACAATGCTAAAATTAGAAGGGGAGTTAAAACAATCCATGAAATTGAGAATTCAGTGAAAGCACAAATAACTGGTGATTGGCTATTTGTATTAGGTTTTGGATTAGGTGGACAATATGAAAAAGAGATTGTAGATTTGATGGCTGAAACCTGCTCTAGAATGGCATCTGCAGAACTAAAACAACTAGAACATATACACAACCTTTCAACTACAAGTGATGATTATTACAAAATCATTGAAGGAAAAACTGCGGGACCATTTGCTTCTGGGTGTAAAGCAGTAGCCATATTGACAAAACAACCAAAAGAAATTCAAGATGCACTATATAATTTTGGAATGCAACTGGGTTTAGCATTTCAATTAGTAGATGATTTATTAGATTTAATCGGCGATGACAGATTAGGTAAACCACGAGGATTAGATATTCTTGAAGGTAAAATGACATTACCTTTACTTTTAGGAATTAATAACTTGGAAGGTAAAGATAAAGAAAATTTACTAAATCTAGTTTCGAAATTCAGTTTACAGGATTTGGATGAAGTTTTACATTTGTTAAAAATTTCAGGGAGCATAGATTATTGCAGAACATTAGTTAATGAACACCTTAATTCTGCAATCAGAGAAATAAATTATATTGAAGAAAACCCTGCAAAAAAACTAGTCTTGGAATTAGCTCATTATGTTCGTTCTCGATATGATTGAGGTTTTTTAATGAAAAAAGAATGGGACGTAATAATAATCGGCGGAGGTCCTGCGGGAAGTACTGCTGCACGCTATTCTGCAAAAGAAGGTGTTTCAGTTTTAGTACTAGATGGGAAAAAGGAGATTGGTGAACCGTTGCAGTGTGGTGAATTAATACCATCCGTAGATGAATTACGGAGGTTATGTCCTGACGTTCCCGAGATGGATGATTTATTTCAAACCCCTGAGAGTGCAATATCGCTTAGAACTGAAAAATTAAAATTAGTACCTCCTTCAGGAAAAGCATTGGAATTTCCTTTTGAAGGATTAATGCTTGATAGAGTGGAACATGATAAAGCATTAGTTAGATTAGCAAAATCAAAAGGGGTTGAATTTCTAACTGAAGCATACATATCAAAAGTAGAAGGGAACAATGTACATACTAGAGATGGGAAAATTTTTTCAGCAAAAGTAATCCTAGGGTGTGGAGGTGTAAATGATCCGATTAGGAGGGATTATTGGAATGAAAAGTCTCTCAACATCCCAGTAAAATTCATGTTAATTAATGGAGATTATGATGAATCTTCCGTTGAACTACACTTTGGTTCAAGTGCTCCAGGAGGATATGCGTGGGTATTTCCTAAAAAAAATGGTGCGAATATAGGATTAGGAATACAAAAAAAATATAGTAAGGGTAAAAATTTAAAATATTTTGCGAATAAATTTTATTCTAAATATGAGGGAGAAGTAGTTTTTCAAGGAGCTGGAGCATTACCAATGTCTGGCTCATTGAAATCTATGGTAAAAGACAACAAACTTTTGGTTGGAGATGCTGCTGGTATGGTTCTTCCCTCAAATGGTGCTGGAATTTCAACCTCCATGATCGGTGCTAGGATAGCTGGGCAAGTAGTTGCAGAACATATTTTAAATGACCTCCCATTGAGTGAATATGAAAGAATTTGGAAAAATCAAATGGGCAAAATTATGAAAAATTCTCAAAGGTCATTGGCGGTAGGAAGTTTACTATTTAGATCTCCTGATTTCTTGGTGAATTTAGCATTTAATAGAATCACAAAAAGATTGCTTTGGCGAGCTGTTACTTGTAGAGCAAAATTTGGAATTATTTGATTTCTAAAAATTTAAAGAAGTTGAATAAAATGTTAAACTCATAAACCTAATACTTTTGGGTATTAATAACGGGGATTGTACGTGAGTAAAACTGATATTCTAAAAGCAATTAAAAATGCCGAAAATGAGGCAAAAAAAACCTTAGAAGATGCTGAAGCTGAAGCATCATCAATCTTATCAGACGCTAGAGTTAAAGCCACAGAAATCCTTCAAAAATCACAAGAAAACATTAATTCAAATTCTCGCTCAATGATAGAGGAAGCTAAAGTAAATGCTCAAAAAGATGCCGAAGTAGTAACAAAAGAAGGAGATAAAAGCATTCAAGAAATTGTTGAAAAAGGAAAAAAACAAAGGAAAAAAGCAATTGATTCAGTTATTGATTCATTTATGCAATAAATTAAGGAGGTGTTATAATTAGTGGTTTTGCTACTGCTGAAATGTCAAGAATAGTGGTTGCCGGAACACTAGATGAACTGTCAAAAACACTTGAAGTTGCTTCGAAACTAGGTACAATTCACATGCTCGATTATGATGGAGAGATTGAAGACATTAGCCTAGGAAGTCCCGACAATATCGCTGATGATGTTAGTTCACTCTTAGTAAAAATGAGAGGCTGTGCATCTGAAACAAAACCAGTCAAAGGACCCAGGAAGTCATTGGGTGAAGTTAGATCGCACTTAACCGGAGAATTTCCACAGAAAATTGATGAAGTTTTATCTAATATTAACGCATTAGACGAAATTAGAAATAACCTAGATAAGATTTCTCAAAGTTTAACAACAATTACAAAAATCGCTAAATTAGATTTAGATTTAGAACTCTTAAGAGATTACGATTCATTATCTTGCTGGGTGGGAGAATTCAGTAATTTACAAGCCTTAAAAAACGAACTAAGTAAAGATAAAAATATTCTTTGTGTCAGTGAAAATAATAACAAAAAAGGTATTGCTGCAATTTTTTGTGATAATGAAATTAATGACGATGTTCAGTCAATTATTTCTGAATATAATTTTGAGTCCATTGCAATTCCCAATTCATCTGGTTCTGCGTCTGACTTAGTAAAAGAACTAAATGATGAAAAGAACAGTTTGATTTCTAAGCAAAAAAATCTCGAAAAAGAAATAGATTCTTGGAATTCCGAGAATGGTGCTAATTTGTTAGCATGCATCGAACTACTAGAACGTGATTTAGAAATTCTAAATGCACCAGTACGTGTTGCTGTTAGCGAGCATGCATTTGTAATGGATGGTTGGATTCCTTCATCATCTGTAAAAGAGTCTAGTGTTGCATTGAAAATGGTTTCCACAGTTGTAGAAACTGAACAATTTGAACCAACTCCTCATGGACACCACGACGATCACCATGAAGATCATCAAGAAGAATTCCCTCCAATTGCATATACAGAAAGAAATATCTCTAAACCATTCGAATTACTTACTGATTTGGTTGGGAGACCTAAATATGGTACTATTGACCCTACGATGTTTATGTTGTTCACATACCCCATATTTTTTGGAATGATGTTAGGTGACATGATATATGGAATTTTTACAATCATACTCGCTATTTGGATTAGAAATAAATTCAGCGATAACGAAGCAGCACTTCTTGCATCAAAATTAGTACTCTATATCGGTATTTCCTGCGTAATTTTTGGTTACATCTATGCAGAATTTGCAGGGTGGGAAATATTTATCTATGAAAAAACAAAGATAGATGGTGTTTATGTTTATGCCAGCGAAAATACTTCACCTGTCGCTTTCCTTAGTGCACTTTATCCATTTGATTTAGATCACGGATACGGACCTAAAGCAACTTTACCCTTTGGCATTACACTAACATTCCCATTCCACAGAGTAGGATCAAATCTAACTGATTTGATTATCATTGCATTATACTTAGGAATAATACATGTAGCATTAGGATTTATTATTGGAATTATTAATGTATCTAAAGCACATGGAATTGTGGCTGGATTTTTTGAAAAAGGATCTTGGCTAATCGTTCTAGCTGGCGGATTCTTGACTTGTTACGGTTTCTTGGTTGGAAAGGGCGAAGGTTTGAGCGATAGTTACTATTCTGCAATGAATGATTTAGTACTTTACGGAGGAGTCACTTTAGTAATTGGAATAATATGTTTATGTTATGGTTTAGCCAAATATGAAGGATTTGGTGCAGTAGGTATCTTTGTGGGACCTTTAGAATCAATTTCCCTATTATCTAACGTATTATCTTACTTGAGATTAATGGCGATCGGAGTTGTTGGTGTAAAAATTGCTGAAGCTGGAAATAAACTAGGATATGATAACATGATACTTGCTTTTGACAATTTATTTACAAATGGAGAATTATTGAGTATTTTCACGGGCATTATTGCTTTAGTTTTATGGATTAGTATTCAACTATTTGCCTGGGTATTAGGAGTATTCAGTCCGAATATTCACGCTGCACGTTTACATTTTGTAGAATGGATGAAGCAGTTTTATGACGGAAGCGGAGAACCATTCGAACCATTCGGTTCAAAACCAAAACTTGTGGAGGTTGACCAATAATTATTATCACAGTCCAGAATATAATATCTGAACAAAAAAGGAGGAAAAAACATGAAAATGAATGTAATGAAAAATGGAATAAGAATAATGGCAGTATTAATGATTGCTAGTGCAATTGCTGGAATTGCTACTGCTGAAGGAGAAGATAACCAAAGTACTGTTGATGCTTGGAAAGGGCTAGGTGCTGGAATTGCTGTTGGTTTAGCTGCATTTGGTGCAGGTTACTCACAAGCAAATATCGGTGCTGCAGCAGTTGGAATGTTAGCAGAAGATGACAGCAAATTCGGTGCTGCAATCATATTTACTGCGCTACCTGAATCTATAGTAATTCTTGGATTATTACCATTATTTATCTAAATAAAAAATAAGGAGAGTTTACTGTATGTCATTGGAAAAATTAGCAGAAAAAATTGATTCTGCTGCAAAGTCTGAAGCTGAAGTTGTAATAAATAATGCTAAAGAACAAGCTAAAGACATTATTGATTCAGCGAAAAATGAAGCGAAGGAAATGGAAAATGATGTAATGGACAAAATGAAAAAAGAAGTGTCCCAATTGGCTGTTGAAATTGTTGCTTCTGCAAAACAGGCAAATCAAAAAAGAATGCTTATAGCTAAAAGGAATGAATTAGATTCTACTTGGAAATCGATTAGAGAACTTGTGGGTTCTGGAAAATTAAACGGAAGAAAAGTACTTTTAGAATCTATAGTTAAAGAAGCTGATTCAGCAGAAAATAAAGGGATGATTATGAAGCCAGTCAATATTGATAGAAGTGTACTATCTAAAGCAGGATCTAGTTTTAAGATAGGAGACGATATTGAAGGACTTGGTGGATTTATTTTAGAAAGTCCAGATGGTTCAATTAGTTTAGATTTTAGATTTGATTCTAGACTAGATTCTTGCTGGGATGAAAATATAAAGAACGTAAGTAAAATTTTATTTGATTAGGTGATTAAATGGGAATAACAATTTCAAATCGTGGCGGTAGTAAATCCAATACTCCAAATGCTTCGACTCGTTGTAAGTCGAGACGAGGGAAATTGTTAGATAGAACTCAGTTAAGACAGTTAATTCAGCAATCTCCTGAGCAATTAGCATCTAGTGTTGCGGACAAAGGCTATAGAAATGAAATAGATTTATATTCTACAAAATTTGAAGGAAGTGATTTGTTAGAAATGGCTTTAACACATAGACTTACTAGAGAAATTAATGAAGTTATGGGATTCTGTAAAGGGAATCTCCTAACCCAAGTAGAGGTATATGCTAATAGATTTTCATACTTTAATACAAAAGTAGTACTAAGAGCCGTGGAAAATAATGTTTCTGCAGAAGATTTAGCAAAAGACATACTTCCTGAAGAAAATGAATGGAACGTGAATTGGTTAGAAATTGTCAAGAATTCTGAAAATTTAACAGATGTTGCATCCGCTTTGAAAAATAAACCTTGGGGACGAGCTATTTCATCATTAGGTGCTGAAGCAACACTTGCTAATTACGAAGATTCCCTAGACAAACATTACTATAAAGAATCAATTTCTTCGCTTAAAGGTCAAAACATAGCTAATGTATTATTAAAGAGATTTTTACAAACTGAAATTGACCATAACAATATTATGAAATTCTTTGAGGGTAAAAGACAAGGTCTTTCATCGGAAGTGATTGAAACGTTATTTCTACCTGATGGTAAAATGATTAATTCTAAAACCCTAAAAAGTCTATCAACAATGGATGAAGACGGAATTATAGAAGTCCTCAGAAAAAATAAAAATTTTGAAATTACTGAATTTGAAAAAGTAGTTCAAGAATCTAAACAAATTAAATCGTTAGATCCAATAATGATGTTTCTAAATAAAAGAACATTTCATGTGCTAGAAAAAATGAGTTATTTATCTCCTGTTTCAGCCCTTCCTGTTGTTCATTATTTAGCACTCATGAGACAAGAAGTACGAGATTTAAGAATGATAGTTAGAGGACTTTCTGTAGGATTAGATAAAGATTTGATCGATAAACATATTGGAGCGTAGGTGGAAAAAATGGAAATTGCAGTAGTAGGAAGTTCTGATTTTACCCTAGGATTCCAGTTAGCTGGAATAAATCGCCTATACAATTCTGATTCTATAGAAGAAAGTGCAGAATTCTTGAAAGAATTGCTCAATGATAAAAGTGTTGGTATTGTTGTAGTAAATTCTGAATTATTTACCCAATTACCAGAGCGTCTTCGTGTACGCTTGAGTAATAGTATTACTCCCACCGTATTAGGTATTGGTACGGAGGAAGACAACACACTAAGAGAATCAATACGAAAAGCAATCGGAGTCGATTTGTGGAAATAATAAAAAAAATGGAAGTGAAAAAATGAGTAAGAAAGGACAAATTTACCGTATATCGGGACCTGTAGTAACTGCAATAGGAATAAAAGCAGCAATGTTTGATGTTGTTAGAGTAGGTGACGAAGGTTTAATGGGAGAAGTTATCGAATTACATGGTGACAAATGTGTTATCCAAGTATATGAAGAAACCAGTGGAATAAGACCAGGTGAGCCTGTAATTAATACAGGTGAAACATTATCTGTTGCACTCGGACCAGGATTATTAACCCAAATTTATGATGGTATCCAAAGACCTCTAGAAGATCTTGAAGAAAAAATGGGAGTTTTCATTACAAGAGGTGTCGATGCTGACGGAATTGTAATGGATAAAAAATGGACATTTAATCCAACTGTGAAAGTTGGAGATATGGTTAAACCAGGTGCTGTAATTGGAACCGTTCAAGAAACTGAAACAATTGAGCATAGAATTATGGTCCCACCAAATAAAGAAGGGACTGTTAAGGAGATTAAACAGGGTGATTTCAATGTTACAGAAACAGTTTGTACTCTTGATGATGGTACAGAATTACAAATGATGCAAAAATGGCCCGTAAGAACTCCTAGACCGTTTACTCAAAAATATGCACCAGATACTCCTCTTATTACTGGTCAAAGAATCCTTGATTTCTTATTCCCTCTTGCAAAAGGTGGTACCTCTGGAATTCCTGGACCATTCGGTTCTGGAAAGACTGTTACCCAACAGCAATTGGCAAAATGGTCAGATGCACAAATTGTTGTATACATCGGATGTGGAGAAAGAGGAAATGAAATGACAGAAGTACTTTCAGAATTCCCGCACTTAATCGATCCTAATACAGAAAAACCATTAATGAATCGTACAGTAATGATTGCAAATACATCAAATATGCCAGTAGCTGCACGTGAAGCATCTGTATATACTGGAATTACAATTGCAGAATATTTCAGAGACATGGGTTATGATGTAGCTTTAATGGCTGATTCTACAAGTAGATGGGCTGAAGCTATGCGTGAAATTTCATCAAGATTAGAAGAAATGCCTGGAGAAGAAGGTTATCCTGCATATTTATCCAGTCGTCTTGCAGAGTTTTATGAGCGTGCTGGGCGTGTAGAAACAATGTCTGGAGATGATGGTTCAGTTACAGTAATTGGTGCTGTATCTCCACCTGGTGGTGATATTTCCGAGCCAGTTTCTCAAGGTACATTGAGAATTGTTAAAGTATTTTGGGGATTAGATGCAGGCCTCGCTAGACAGAGACATTTCCCTTCTATCAATTGGTTGAATTCCTACAGCTTGTATCCTGCTTCACTAGATCAATGGTATAGAGATAATATTGCACAAGATTTCCCAGAGATTAGAACTGAGATTTCCAGTCTACTACAGGTTGAATCAGAATTACAAGAAATTGTTCAATTGGTAGGTTCTGATGCTCTACCAGTAGATCAGCAACTTACATTAGAAGTTGCTAGGATGATAAGAGAATATTTCTTACAACAAAATGCTTTCCACGATGTAGATACATTCTCATCATTAGAACAACAATACAAAATGACTCTAGCAATATTAACTTTCCAATCAGAGGCAAAGAAAGCTATTGCGGCGGGTGCTGCACTTGAAGATGTTGTAAATGTTGAAAGTCGTACAAACCTAATGCGTGCTAGATTTGAATCTGGTTATTTAGACAAGATAGATGATTTAGTAGATCAAATGAAAAAAGAAATTAATGCTGCTGTGGAGGCTGAAAACTAAAGAGGTGATTAAAATGACAGAAAAAGAATATCGCACAATTACAGACGTTAAAGGACCACTAGTGTTCTTGAATAAGACAGAACCCGTATCTTTTGGTGAAATTGTTTCATTAAGACTTTCAGATGGAAGTACCAAGAATGGACAAGTTCTAGATACAAGTGATGAAATGGTAGTAGTTCAGGTTTTCGAAGGTACTGCTGGAGTAGACTTGGATACCGGAATTAGATTTATGGGAGATGTTTTCAAATTACCAGTAAGCAAAGATTTAGTTGGTAGAATTTTGACTGGAGCTGGAAAACCTAGAGATGGTGGACCAGATATTATTGCAGAACATAATGCAGATATTATCGGGGCAGCTATAAACCCATACAGCAGAAGAAGTCCTGAAGAATTTATCCAAACGGGGGTAAGTGCTATAGATTCATGTACTTCACTAGTTAGAGGACAAAAATTACCTATCTTCAGTGCATCTGGTTTGCCTCACAATGATATTGCCCTACAAATTGCAAGGCAAGCAAAATTGAAAGATAGTGATGAAGATTTCGTTGTTGTATTCTGTGCAATGGGAATTACTGCCGAAGAATATAATTTCTTCAGATATGATTTAGAAAGAACTGGAGCATTAGAGAATGCAGTATTATTCGTTAATCTTGCTGATGATCCTGCTGTTGAAAGATTAATCACTCCAAGATTAGCTCTTACTGCTGCAGAATATCTAGCATTCGAACATGATTATCACGTACTCGTAATCTACACCGATATGACAAACTATTGTGAATCTTTAAGACAAATTGGTGCTGCTAGAGAAGAAGTTCCAGGAAGACGTGGTTATCCCGGATATATGTATACAGATTTAGCAATGCTTTACGAACGTGCTGGAATTGTTAAAGGAAAAGAAGGGAGTATTACTCAATTCCCAATTTTAACAATGCCTGGTGATGATATTACTCATCCAATTCCTGATCTTTCGGGATATATTACAGAAGGACAAATTGTTATTTCTCGTGAATTGCATCAAAAAGGTATTTATCCACCAATTAATGTTCTACCATCATTATCAAGATTAATGAATGCTGGTATTGGGCCTAGTAAAACTAGAGAAGATCATAAATCTGTTTCAGATCAACTTTATGCTGCATATGCTCAAGGAAGAGAACTAAGAGGTTTAGTAGCAATTGTTGGAGAAGATGCATTAAATGAACGTGACTTACAAATGCTAAAATTTGCTGATTTATTTGAAAATAAATTCCTTAGACAGAGTAGAGATGAAGACCGTTCGATTGAAGGCACACTAGATCTAGCTTGGGAATTATTGTCTTCAATTAATACAAAATATTTAGTTAGATTAGATCAAAAGTGGATTGATAAATACCATCCAACTGAAAAAAAATAATCAAAAAAAGGTGATTTTGTGGCTCTAGATATAAAACCAACTCGTTCAGAATTAATTAATCTGAAAAGAAGGATTAAGCAGACGCAAAATGGATATAAATTACTAAAAATGAAACGAGATGGTCTTTTTCATGAATTCAGAACCTTACTATCTGAAATGATTGAAGCAAAGCAAGAACTTTCTGGGACATATAAACTGGCACTACAAAGAATAAATCTTGCAAGTGCTGTTGAAGGTGGATTAGCAGTAAAAAGTGCAGCATTAGCAAGTTCAACTCATCCTGAAGTTACTGTAAAAAGACGAAATATCATGGGCGTTGTAGTTCCTTCCGTAGAGGGTATTAATTTAAGAGTAGATATGGAAAAAAGAGGTATAGGATTAATTGGTTCTAGCCCCTATATTGATGAAGCTGCAGATTCTTACGGAAAATTAATCGAAAAAATTGTTAAAGCTGCTGAAATGGAAGCCACCTTAAAACGCTTACTAGCTGAGATTGAGTCAACAAAACGTAGAGTAAATGCATTGGAATTCAAGGTAATTCCAGAAATGGAAGAGGCAAGAGACTTTATTCAACTACGTCTTGAAGAAATGGAACGTGAAGAAACTTTTAGATTAAAGCGATTTAAAAATAAATAATTTGTTAAATGAACCTTATACCATCCAAACATTTCGGATGCTTAGGTGAGACAATGAATAACGAAGATGATAGCGATGTTTCACCGCTGAAATCACATAAAACTAGATGGAATCAAAAAGATTTACTCGGAAGAATAGTTTCAAGACATTTCAATATGTATGAATCCCTAGGAGGGATCTGGCCATCGTGGGTAATAGAACCTTTAGACGAAAGAGACGTCTCTGATTCATTAGAAGAACTCAATTTACATCTTAAAAAATTAGATTGGATGGCAAAAATATATTCCGAAAAGCCATATGTTATCAAAATTTTACCGATTCCAAAAGGACTTTTTATACTTGGTAAAAAACAACTATTTGTATTTTGGACTCTGGCATTTTTATCAGTATTAGGTATGGGAATTGAATGGATTGGGAATCAACAAAAAGATTCATCTATTCTAGATTTAGATATAATATTTAGATCTTTACTCTATTATTCAATTCCATTAATTGGGACACTATTTATGGCAAATATGGTTCAAAAATTCATAGCTAAAAGAAATAATATAAGAATTGGAAATATGATTCCGATCTTATTTCCAATCCCTCTACCAATCTGGCCATTTGGTATTATTGCAATCCCCAATCATCCTAGAATGGATTCAATTTGTTGGCCAAATACAAAAAAAATGATTGCTGTTTGTATAAGTGGGCCTGCAATAATGATTATTTCTGGAGCATTTTTACTAACTTTGGGTATTTTGTTATCACCAGAATCAATTAATGGTCTAAATTCAATGCCCCTCAAAGTAAACCCGCCATTAATAATTGAATTGATGTTTTCAATTACTTCGAGCCAATATTCAGAAAGTCTTGGGTTATATTGGCTTCATCCAATTGGATTTGCTGGAATTGCACTAACATTAATTGGGTGGATCAATCTATTGCCTTTACCTACACTTGCTGGAGGTCGAATACTAGCTGGTTTAATGGGTCTAGAAGACATGGCAAAAGCTAGTACACAAATTGCATTAATGGCATTAATTGTAATTTTTGGAATTTCTTATGGATTCCTAGAGGGAAATTCACTTTGGACATTTGTAGTAATTGGAGGATTTACGCTTTTATTTATGCATGGGACAGACCAAAGACTTCCAATAATACTTGATGAAACTAAAAAAATTAATGATAGTACATTGAAAAATTTCGCATCTCTTTTTGTAATTTTACTTTTACTCTTATTGCCTGCCAAAATACCATTAGAACCCATAAATGATTGGGATTCAGATATCGAAATTAGATTAAATTCAACATATTTTTTTGATGAAAATAATGAAATAGTTTTTTCAATCACCAATCCGTCTTTGAATGATAAGGATATCGGAATTAAATTTTGGTTTGATACACCTGAAGATATTATTCTTGAAATGTCTTGTATTCAAGAAAATATTATAGAAGAAAAATGTGAAAATATTTCACTGGAACCACATAGTTCTTTAGAACTTAAGTTTAAATCTAAAAATAATATTAAACCAAATCAAAATTTAGAATTAATCTTATTAATTGAAAATTTAGGCATTAAAGAGTATCACCAAATAACATTTATTCCAAATATAGATATTTTCTCAACACTTCCTAGATGGGAATCAAATGAAAATTTAATCTCACCCGAGCTTTGTACGACAATAAATAATACTGTTAATGAAGTAGAAATTTCTACATCTCATTTTTGGAAAATTGACTTAATCGAGGAGATATTATATCCTGGTGAAAATCAAATATGTATTTCAGGAAATGCTGGTTTTCTTTTATCTGAAAGTAATATCCATAACTCACCTACAATTAATTACAGTATTAATGGTACAAATCATTCATTAAAACTCCTCCCTCCTTTAAATTTTAAATCCTTATTTATTCCTCCAGGAGGTTTAAATTTTACAAATCAAGTTCTAAATTTCACACCTTTTGAATTTGGAAATGAATTAGAAATATCAAATGAAAGAAATTTATTGTGTTCCAATAACACCGCCCATCCATTAATGAGTAGTTCCGAAATGATTTTCTGGAATGCTACATCCACAACATCTAGAAAAATATTACCTAATGAAATAAATAAAACGTTATTAATTGAGTTACCAAAGAAAGCATTTATGATTGAATGTGATAGAAATAATCCTTTTGGGTCAGAATTTTATTCGATCAAGGAAGGTCCTCTAATTTATGTTAATGGTACAAAATCAGAAATAGCTTGGGGGAGTACACCATTATGGAATATTAGTAAATGTGATAATTGCTCATTTAATAATCCGAAGGGATATATTAATTTTACAACATTTAGCCCGATAGAAGATTTTTATGTATCTACACGCTTTCATGGAGATATAGTTCCATGGGATATTTATCTTGGAGAAAATGAATTAACTTCGAAGACATTAATTACCTCAAATAACGAAACGGAGTTCTCAATTTCATGGGATTCTGAATTAAGCGACGATATATTCTTAATGGCATGGTTGGATTTCAATTCAGATACATTAGAAATTCATTTAACTGCTTGGTCTGGTGTAATGTGATGAAAATTGGAATCATTGGAGTCGGATCTATAGGAGGCTTAATTGCAGGATTAATTGCAAATAAACAGGATAATGAACTAATTTTATGCACAAATTCAAATATCCAAAAATACGAATTGATTTCCAACGGGTTGACAATTAATATTAATGAAAGAAAGGAACAATTAAAAATTGATCAAAAAAAATTTACGATCATCTCATATGAAGATAATATTGACAAAAAATTGGAAAAATCATGTGATTTAGTATTAATTTGTACAAAATCATTTTCTACGCTAGAGGCATCACAGATTGCAAAAAAATTAATTTCAAAAGAGGGTTTCTGTATTAGTATTCAAAATGGAATTGGAAATGAAAATATCATCTCATCAACATTAGGTTTTGAATGTGTATTAGGAGGCATAATTACTCATGGTGCAAATAAAGAAAATTCCACTACAATTAATTGGGCAGGATATGGAGAAATTATCATTGGAAAAATGCCGTTAACAAAAATTAGTAATGAAAGAATAAATGAAATTACAGAATTATTAAATCATGCAGGATTAAATGCTTCAAATGTTCAAGACATTAGGTTAGATCTTTGGTCAAAATTAGCAATAAATGCTGCCATAAATCCCTTAGCATCTATTTGTGGGATTAAAAATGGAGGATTACTTAATCCTAAATTATTTGAATGTGCATCATCTGCTATGTTTGAGGTTTTAGATGTAGCAAGAGGAATCGGAATAGATGTTCCAAATAATTTTGAAATGTTAGATAAATTAACAGAAATTTTAACTTCGACAAGAGAAAATAAATGTAGCATGTTACAAGATATTATGAAAGGAAAACGAACTGAAATAGATTCAATTTGTGGTGAAGTAATTAGTAAAGCAGAACAACTAGGAATTCAAACACCAATAAATTCTACATTAATGGCAATTATTTCAGAAATTTCTATATTACATATCAGTGATTAATATTATCTTCATTGTAATGTAAACCAATATTTTCTGATCTAATTATTGCTGATTTAATTATAATTTGAGCTATTTGAACCATATTCCTTAATTCGATTAAGGCCCTAGAGGGTATACTCAAATCCCAAGTCATTCCAACTTCTTTTTCGAGTAAATTCATCCTCCTTAATGCTCTATTTAATCTTCGATTGGAACGAACTACTCCCACATCTCTTGTCATGGTCATTTTCAAATATTTCAAATCATCAATTAATGAATAATGTTCTTTCAAATTTTTTAATCCATCAGCTCTCCATCCTGGTAAAAGTATTCCTTTATCTTGGTAATAACTAGCCATGTTTTCATTTAAATTTAAAGACGCCCTATATGAGAAAACTACTGCTTCTAATAAGCTATTGGATGCTAAACGGTTAGCGCCATGCATTCCAGTACAAGCTACTTCTCCAATTGCATACAATCTTTTTATCACATCGCCATTAGATTCATTAATTACTTGACCCAATTTATTTACTGAAATACCCCCAACGAAATAGTGTGCTGCAGGCACTACAGGAATTGGATCTAATCCCAATATTATATCATGCTTCAATAAAAAATCGTTTATAGCTGGAAATCGTTTTTGTAATTCTGTTTTATTTAAGTGTTCAGTAATTAACAAAACATGTTCTTCTCCAGAGAAATTTAATTCTTGATCAATCGCCCTAGCTAGAATATCTCTGGTAGCTAATGATCCTAAATTTGAATATTTTTGAGTGAATGAAAAATCTTCTGGTTTTTTGGAATTATTATTATTTTTCCATTCATCATATTCTGAAGAGGTCATTAAGACTCCTCCAAAACCCCTTACTGCCTCACTAATCAAAAATGGCCTATCACTATCTAATGCTGCTGACGTAGGATGGAATTGTACAAATTCCATATCATCCAGTTTTGCACCAGCTCTATTTGCCATAGCCATTCCATCTGCTGTAGCCACACTAGGATTTGTTGTTCTAGAAAATAACTGACCCCCGCCCCCAGTAGCTAAAATTATTGCATCAGTAGCAAATGTTTCTACAACATCTTTCTCAATATCATAAACCCATAACCCAATAATTTCTTTATGTACAGAGTTTCTATCTTTAAGAATTAAATCTAAAGCTAAATGATTAGATAATAATTCAATTCTAGGGTGGTTAATTGCCTTTGATAACAACGCTGATTCAATTTCTTTTCCAGTTGAATCTTTAGAATGCATAATTATTTTTTGTGAATGCCCTCCTTCTTTAATTAAATCAAAATTGCCCTCGGAATCCATTTGAAAATTTACTCCAGTATTTATTAGATCTCTAATTCTATCTCCTGCTTCATTCACAACTTCTCGAACTACACTTTCATCACAATATCCATCGCCAGCATCAAGAGTATCTTTAATATGAATCTCTTTACCTTCTGAATCAGTTTTATCTAAGATTCCAGCTATACCACCTTGAGCATAATTAGTACTAGATTCCTCTAAACTTTGTTTCGTAATTACGCAAACATCCCACCCAGCCTCAGCACAATTTAATGCAGCAAATAATCCCGCGATTCCACTACCTGCTAGAACTACTTTAGGCATGTTTAGTTCAGCGGGCTGAGTTTTATAAATTGAAGGTTTTCTTGATATAAAAATATTAAATCTTCCGATATTGCTATTTGGGAACAGTAATCTCTCGGTACATGCGCAGAGGTCTTTCACTGCTGTTTGCCCTGCTCGGAGCATGTATTATTGTAATTTCAATATACAATGTTCAGGTAGGTATGGTAAAAGACATCTATACGGAAGATACCCCGCGTTATAAATTAGATATTCCTGCATTCATCACATCTGATGAATGTTCAGATAGTACAGTTTCTGCTGGATTTAAGTTAGGAAGTCCTGCTGATTGTGCAAGGTCAGTTGGTGTATGGGAAACTCCTGATTTCTTGGGAATAGGATTAGGTATTGGCTTCTTATTTCTTTCTCGTAAATTTAAAAGTAAAGTAAGGTCCAAGGCTTCACGAGGATCTACAGAGAGAAAATTAAAGAGAAAAAGAAGAAATGCTAAAATCAGATTTGGATTTGGTTTAGGTTTACTTTCTTTCGGTTTTGCTGATTTAAATGGGTTAACTGGACCAAATGGTTCTTTGGATTGGTCTGCTATAATTGGTTATCCAGTACCTGCAATTTCAATTGATATGAGCCTAATTACATATGGTGGATTTTTCATGTTTCGATCTATGAGGTTCTTATCCAGAACAAGTGAAGCAGCTGAAATGTTTTCTCAAGCAAGAAGAAAGAATGTTGGTCAAGATGATTCATATTTCGAAGGCGGAGGAAGAAGTAAAAGAAAATTCAAGGGAGGATTAGAGTCTCTTGGGAAATCAAATGCTACTGTTTCTGATTTATACAATCAATTGGGTTTAAGTGATTATGAAGACGACTTTGAAAGAAATTTATATGATGATTATAATTCTGGAGAAATGAAGGTTGGTAGAACCTGTCATTTGTGTAATGGTCAAGGATGTGCAAGATGTAATCAAACTGGTATGTTAGATTAGTTGGCAAGTAAAAATCACTAAGAAATAAGCAACATAAGGGCCTAACCAAGGGTATTGTTTATAGTCGGTAAATTAACCTCCACGCATTAATGTGTTTGTTCGTATAATACTTTCAACATATTAGGATGGGAAAACATGTATCTAAAACGTCTCGAAATGGAGAACTTTAAATCATTCAAAGGCGAAGTTGTAGTACCTTATGAAAGAGGATTTACTGCAATTACTGGTCCAAATGGATCTGGTAAAAGTAATTGTGGTGATGCAATACAATTCGTCCTTGGATATAAATCAGCAAAAGATGTTCGTGCAAGTAATGTACTTGATCTCTTATTTAACGGAGGAAAAAATAACAAACCTGCAAAATTTTGCAAAGTTTCACTTATTTTCGATAACCCAGAAGATTCTGACGGAAGCAGAAGATTAAAAATTGATGCCGATGAAGTCCATTTTACTAGAACTGTACGGAAAACACGATCAGGTTCAGCATCATCTAATTATTACTTAAATGGCGAACCAAGTAGTCAAAGACAATTCAAATTATTACTTTCAAGTGCTAATGCAAGAGCAGATGGATACAATATTGTACTCCAAGGAATGGTAACTGAATTAGCAACAATGACCGGAATTAATCGTAGAAAGGTGCTAGAAGAAGTTGCGGGAGTAACATCTTATGATGACGAAATTCGTAAAGCAGATAGACAAAGAAAAAGAGTTGAAGAATATTTAGAAAGAATTGAACTCCTTGAAGAAGAATTGAAAATTAGATTGAAGGATTTGAAGGCAGAACGTACTCAGGCCCTCAAGTATAGAGAACTAAAAATCGAATTAGATGATGCAAGAATTCTATTACATCAATCAAAATACTGTAGTGCTCAAGCAGAAATAGAATATGTTGCCCAAGAACAAAGCAATTGTGTTAAAGAATCTAAGGATGCTGCTCAAAAAGCACAAGATGGAGAAAAACAATTAATGAACATTGAAGAAAAAGTTATTGCAATCGAAAAACAAATGAGAGAATTACTAGGAGACGAGAGTAGTTCATTGATGGACAAATTAAATCAATTAAGATTAGAAATTGATAGAAGAAGCGATAAGATTTCTGAAGCAGAGCAAACAATCGAAGAAAATTTAGAAAATTTAGAATATTATCAAGAAGATGCTTCAGAAGCATCAAAAAATTTAGAAGATCATATTTCTAAACAAGAGCAGGCTAAAAAATCATTACAAGACGCTAAAGATGCATTCAATAAAGCAGAAAAAGACGAAAATGATGCTAAAAAAGCATTAATGGCTGGCGACAAAGAAACTAACTCACTTACAAGAGAACTTGGAAAAGCAAATCAAAAAGTAAGTGATTCCGTAGCTGAATTGACAAAAATTCAATTAGAGTTTGATAGATCCGAGCAAGTATTTGATTTATCATTGAAACATTTAGCAACACTACAAGAAGAAGAAGAAGAAGCTAGATTGTCTAGAGATGATTTATTAATGCAGGGTGAAGAATTAAAATCTGAAGATTCCGGTGAAGATAGAGAAGGTTTAGCGACTCAATTAACTCAAAGACAGAGAGAAGAGCAAAAACTCAAAGAAGAACATGATGTCATCAATAGTAAATTAATTTCTGCAGAAAGGGATCTAGCAAAGGCTAGAGCAGAAATGGAAAATAAAAGTGGAATTAAAGGAGGTATGGCAATGGCTGTTTCAGCTCTCCTAAATCAGAGAGATGAAGGGAATATCAAGGGTATTTTGGGAACATTAAGCCAGTTAGCAAGACCTAAAGACTCGACACATGAAAATGCATTAGCAACAGCAATTGGCGCTGGAATGCAAAGTATTATTGTAGAAACTGACGAAGTTGCGGCTAGGTGTATCGCTTGGCTTAGAGAAAATAAAGCGGGAAGAGCAACATTCCTGCCATTAAATAAATTACAAGTCAGAAGACCTAGTGGGAAAGCATTAATGTTAACTAAAGAAGAAAATATAGAAGGTTTTGCTTGGGAATTATTAGATTATGATCCAAGAATTGAATTAGCAATTAAATATGCCCTGAAAGATACATTACTTGTTGCAAATCTTTCAACTGCCAGAAAACACATGGGCGGAGTCAGAATGGTCACTTTAAAGGGTGATTTGACTGAAGCAGGAGGTGCAATGGTTGGAGGTAATCAAAGAAGAAATAGAGTGCTTTTTGGAGGCCAAATTGCAGGAAGTGGAGAAGTAGACCGATTTGAATCAGAAATTAAAAGATTACAATTACTTAGTGATACTGTTCAATCTGCATTAATTGAATCCAGGAAGCAACAGCAATTAGTTCATCAAAAGATAAATAATCTTACTGCAAACGATAGTATTGCTAAAGTTAAACAATGGAATATAGAAATTAAAGCAGCTGAAGAAAAATTACAAAAAATCATCAAAGATTTATCCAGTGCTCAAAAAATCCTTGAACAAGCTAAGAAAGATAGAGACAAAAATGAACAAGAATTGATTTTAGCGAATAAAGCATGTCAAGATGCTGAAGAAGAAAGGCAAAATGCAAATTTAGAATTACAGAAAGCAAGTCCAGAGCACTTACAAAAAACATTGAGAGATGTCCAAGAACTCCGAGTAAATGCACAAGGAATACAAGCAAAAGCTGAGGCACAACTAGCAGGTGGAGAAGAACATACAAAAATTCTAAAAGACAGGTTAGGTGAATTAAATTCAAAAATTGAATCATTCAAAGAAGATTCTTCAAATAAGAAAAAATCAATCGGAGAATGGAAAAATGAACAGAAATCACTAAAAATAGAATTAAAAGATCTCGAAGAGAAATATTCTACTATTTCTGAAGAAAATAAAGAACTAGAAAATTCAAGAGTTAAATTAGTAGAAGAACGAGGAAGTTTAAGAACGACTGTCAATCAACTAATTCAACAATCAGAATCTGCAAGAAGGAGAGCATCAGAACATACCATTACTTTAGAAAATAAACGTCAACACCTTTCATCATTAATTGAAGAAATGAATATGGCTGGAGTCAAAGCCCCGGAAGCAGGAGCATCAATACCTTCTGTTGCACAAGCAGAGAATAAAATTAGAGGTATTGAAAAGAGATTAGAATTCATTGGCAATGTTAACATGCTTTCTATAGAACAATACGACAAGACAGAAACAAGACTAGACGAATTGAAAAATGATAATAAATTATGTCAAGCAAGAAGGAAATCATTAATTGACATCTCCGAAAAACTAGAGAAGCAACGTAAAAAACGATTAATAGCCGTGTTTAAAGAAGTAAATAAAAATTTCAAGGAAGTATATAGGTTACTTTCAGATGGTGGAAGAGGAGAACTAAAACTTGAAAATCTAGAAAATCCGTTTAAAGGCGGTTTAGAAATGTGGTGTCAGCCCAAAGGAAAAAGTTCCAGGGCTAAATTAAATGGACTCTCTGGTGGTGAAAAATCAATGGCTGCACTTTCATTAATTTTTGCTATTCAAGACCATGATCCATCTCCGTTTTATTATTTTGATGAGGTTGATCAAAACCTAGATGCCTTTAATGCAGAAAGAATTGCAAGACTTTGTAGAGCAAGAGCAAATAGCGCCCAATTCTTAATGGTCACCCTAAGAAAAGTAAGTTTACAATTAGCAGATCACCATATTGGAATTACACACGCAGGTGACGGTTGTAGTAGAAGAATCGCAGACTTCAATAGAGAAAGAGCCATTGAACTTGGTGAAAAAGAAGAAAAAATTCGTGAAACGGCAAATAAGGTTATGGAAGAAAAAAGAGAAAAATTATCCCATCTACCTACAGAAAAAGATATGCCTGAAGTACCGGAACCATTGGCTGCTCCATCTAGTTTAGGTGGTTTAGACATTGAAATAGAAGGAGAAGTACCACTAAAAATAGATTCTTCAATGTCCGCACTTTCCGAAAGAGCTGGTGAACTAAAAGAAGATATTGAAGAATTACAAGAATTAAAAGAAGCAATTAGAGAAGTTGATAATATAAATAATGAAGAAATTGAACTTAAACAGTTAGAAAATACTGAGGAGCCCTGAGAGGTGAATGATTAATGCAATCAAAACTTGATTCATACTTTATTAGAGAAGACATTATTAACAATCTATTAGAATCTAGAGAAGAAACTAGAGAAGAAGCGATAGATTATGCAGACAGACTATTAAAAATAGCAGAAATGGAAAATGCAGAATATTCATCATTAGGTGATCCTTTTGATAGATCAGTAGCATTAGTATTTGAATTAGTGAAAGATGCGGACTTAGATCCATGGAATATTGATTTAACTTCCTTTGTTAACCTATTCAGTGAAAGAATCAAAAAAAATTCTGAGAATATAGATTTACCATCATGTGGAAGGTTACTCAGATTAGCCTGGGCAGTATTAAGAGGACAAGTTGAAGATTTACTAGATCGTCAAAACAAGGCAGACATGGATGAGGAATTAGATGATTACTTTATAGACGACGGTTGGATGACTGACTTCGATGATAATGAATTTAATTTCACAAATAATGTTATTTCAGGTGAGTTAGAAGCTGATTTAAATGGATTATTTGAAGAAAGAGTACGTAGAGAAGAAGGGCGTCCAGTAACTCTGGGTGATTTATTAGGAGCATTAAGAGGTGCTTGTGATGATGCTGAAATTAATAAAATTAGAGAAGAAAACAGAATTAAGTACAAATTAGAAGTTGAAGAAGCATTAGGAAACGTAGGAGCTAGAATGCATGATGAGAACCTAGAAGGAGATATCGAGTTATGCTGGAAGATTATGAGAGAAATGAATCAAAATGGCGAAATTGATTTACAAACACTATCGGAGGGGGTCGCTAAAGAAATAAAAAGCGAAATTGATGAAGATATTGATGTTTCTGCAGAAGCAAAAGTTACTGGTCTTGTTTCGATGTTATTTTTAACACATAGAGGTTTCACAGATATTGAACAAACTGAAGTTCCCAATGGAAAAATAAAGATAAAGGACCTATGGCCTAAAATTGATAATTGGGAAGCAATAAAAGAAAAATTCAACAAAGAGAATGTGAGTTTTGGTGAGGTGATTTAAATTGACATCTGAACTTCAAACACTAATTGAAGCAACTCTTTTCGGCGTTGGTAAATCAATGAGTGTAGAACAGCTATCGCATGGATTAAAGCAAGAAATTCCCTTAGTAAGTGAGGCATTACTTGGATTGCAGTCATCACTAAAAAGAAGAAGAGGAGGGGCATTACAACTAGTTGAAATTTCAGGCAAATGGGCCTTAGAAGTAAAACCTTCAATAGCTGATAAACTTCCTAAAGCTGCAAAAACAGAAATACCCACTAGATTACTGAAAGCAGCTGCATTGATCGCTTATCATCAACCTATGGAACAGTCTAGTTTAGTAAAATTACTCGGTGAAAAAGCGTATGGATACGTAAAAGAACTATCAGATGCTGGATTAATTGATAGAAGACGTTCAGGAAATACAAGAAGATTAACAACAACTAGAAGATTTTCAGAGGTTTTTGGTTGTCCTCATACTAACCACAAAAAGGTAAGACAGTGGTTTAGAGAACGTTCAGAGCAATTAGGAATGACTGATGGCACCTCAACTCCAATTGCATTAGAAGAAGATCTTGAATTAGAATCTAATATTGACATTAACATTAATGAGTAGTTCACTAAAGATGTTATATTAAATATCTTCAAGCGTGCATGAAACAGATGAGCTTTTTCAAGTCAGTTTTTTACGGTCTGAAGTTATATTTTTTGGCTTCGCTGGCAATAGGACTTGGATATTTTGTTCAAGTTCAGCGTTATGATTTAAATGGAAATATTGAATCTAGTTTAATTGACATAATATATTCTATAGATATTATCACATTGATTTTTCCTTTATTTTGTTTCTATATAGGATCTAGGCAATCTAACCTAATTAAAAGAAAAACCGATTCTGGATTTGCTGCAGCAATTAGTGCTTCAATTGGTTTCCTGATGATTCTTTATATGAACTGGAGTATCGTATTAGGAAGTTTAATGATTGCCGATGCCATAAATGTTTTAGAAAATATAAATAAATGGTATTTGGATTCTGAAGTAAATAATATTTTTGAAATATTAAATGAATATGTTTGGAGAATTATTCCTGCCATATTAGCGGGTTTATTTGCTGCAATAATAAATAATGATAATCATAATAAAACACAAACTGAAACAAAAGAAGCAATTAATGACTCAGAAGAATTATCTAAACCGTGGTTATATTCAGTAGGAGTTGTTGATGAACATGGTTTTGAATGGATTAAACACAACAATAAGCAATGGTATAGAAATGCAAATAGTGGAGACGAGTGGAAAGAATATTCATAAAAATTAATTCGATGAACGATGTTTTATTATACAATCTTCAATTAATTTAGCAGTTATCCTTTCTCCGCTTAAATGTGCTAAACTCACTACAGCATCTACCTCTTCTTCAGTAGCTCCTGCAGATACTGCCATATTCCTAGCATGTAATTTCATATGTCCTGCTTGAATCCCAACAGTTGCTAATGCCCTTAAGGCGCCTAAATTTTGGGCGATACCTGCGGCAGCCATTACTTTAGCAAGATCATTCGCGGTTTTAATACCCAGTAAAGCAACATTTGTCTGTGCTGCTGGGTGAACTCTTACAGCACCCCCAACTAAACCAACCGCCATCGGTATTTCTATTGAACCAAATAAATCACCATCTTCAGTTTTTTCCCAATGAGTCATAGAACCATATTCTTGTTTATAAGACGCGTAACTATGTGCTCCTGATTCAATAGCCCTCCAATCTTGCCCACATGCAATTGCAATAGGTGAAATTGCATTCATAATTCCTTTATTGTGAGTAGTAGCTCTAAATGGGTCTGCAGCTGCAAAATGATAGGCTTGGATAACACCATCAATAATTTCTTCACCTCTTTTAGTATCTTTACCATCATCAGACATTTCCTCTTTAGTGAATATAGCACTAACTCTAGCTAATCTGTGTACTGCTAAATTTGAAATTATTCTTAAAATTACAGTACCCCCTGTGATTGATTCAACTTTTGATGCTATAGTTTCAGCCATAGTATTAACTGCATTAGCACCCATAGCATCCCTACAATCTACTAATAAATGTAGAATCAACATATCCCCAGACTTTGTTTCAATTATCCTGGCCTCAATATCCCTACATCCACCTCCAAATTTAACTAGAATAGGGTCTACTTCATTACATTGGATAATTAATTCTTCTTTTTTTGATAATATCGCATCTCTTGATTCATTAACATCTGGACAATTGACTACCTGAATTTGTCCAATCATTACAGGATCATCATTATTTGATTTAAAACCACCATTTATTTGACATCTTTTAGCCATATTACTTGCTGCTGCAACCACAGAAGGTTCTTCTAGTACGAAAGGAATTAGATAGTGTTCATCATCAATAATAAAATTTGTAGCAACTCCTATAGGTAGAGAATATGTTCCAATTACATTTTCAATCATTTTATCTGCTGCAGATTCTGATAATTCACCCGTATTTGACCAAGCTGAAACTTGTTCTTCGTTTAATCCTGCAATCTTTGCTAGTAAATCTCTTCTTTCAGAGACACTTAATTTGTAAAAACCTTGAAGTCGACTATTGTTAACTGCCATGTTGCTCATACCATGCTGGTGACTGTATTCCTAAATCATTCCGCTTGAATTAGAAAAATTAACGCTAATTAACGCGTTAATAATGTGTTAATTATGCGTTAATTAAGTGTTAATCCATACTTTTCTTAGATTTCGTAATTAGAAAATATTCCGTTTGGTAATGCGTTTTTATTTGTTAATTAAGCGTTAACTATGCGTTATTAACGCAACCTTGTTAAACCCCCTGGAAGTCTAGCAAGATATGGTAGATACAAAACAGGTTGCTTTTGATTTACCTAACATGAGAATGAACCCTTTTAATATCAAACCACTAAATTATACCGACAAGCAATTACTTGTAGGAAGAAGAGAGATAATTTCAAAAATCAATGGATGGTGTAAACATAGATCTTCTAGGATGATTCTATTAGTAGGAAATAGAGGAACTGGTAGAACATCCCTATTAAATTTAGTAGGGAACAACGCATTTAGACATTTCCAGTTTAATTTATTCCCTACTAATGACCCTATGAAGAACTTACTAGAAGAATTATACATCACAGTTGTTTCGGATTTTGAAGTACCGAGGATGCATCAACAATTACAAGAAAATCTAATTAATTCACTCCCAAATTCAGGAAGATTGCCAATACTAAGTTTTGATTATCCAAACATACCTGGAAGTGATATTGCAGAGGTATTTAAACAAATATCACAAATTCTTAGAACACTAGACGCTGTTTCAATAATAGCATTAACTCCATCCCAATTAGCCACTTGGCCGCAAGAATTAATCGATGAATTTGATGAAGAGATTAGGATAAAATCTTTCAATGAATCTGAAATTCTTGAAATGATTACTAAAAGAATACAATCTAGCTCAAGGGGAACGTGGAATCCCCCTTCTGGATTAGTTCAAGAAATTGAAGAAAGAACTTCTGGCCATCCCTCTGAATCAATTAAATTAATGAGGAAAATTGTACATTTCATGAAAAATGAAGATGAATATGATTCAGAATTAAATCAAATACTATCCAATATTAGAACAAAGATAGATGGAACTGAAGAAACAAATCAAATCAAAAAAGAAACAAGGTTTGAGGATAGTTTTGAAGAAGAACTACCTACAATAGAAGATGAAACAGATTTTGAAGATGGTTT
>CEOV01027648.1_pt1 | contig 43487 bp, 29 predicted proteins | sample 530631 | NCBI WGS metagenome assembly CEOV01 (sample SAMEA2620756, study PRJEB7988) | marine metagenome | isolation source: saline water (ENVO:00002010), including
GTTTAGTTCATCTAACACCAATTTCTCGGCTTGCATATGGAGCCAATTGAAACGGTTGCTTTGGTAGGTGCTGGAACAATGGGAAGCGGGGTCGCTCAAAAGGCGGCTCAAGAAGGATTTAAGGTACAATTAATTGATAGAGATCAGGAATCTATTAATCGTGGAATCGGGTTAATTAGTTCAACTCTTGATGAAGCTGTTAATCGAAGAATCATGACGCCCGAAAAAGTTCAAGATGTAATGAATAATATTATCCCTGTAGTTGAAACAAGTAATGTTGATATCGCTACCGATATAGTAATCGAAGCAGTATTCGAAGATTTTGATGTTAAATCAGGAGTTTTTGATATAATCGATAAAAGTTGTGCAGAGCACACAGTTATTGCTACAAATACTTCATCACTTTCCGTAAATGAACTATCTAAATCAACTAATAGGCCAGAAAAATTTATTGGTTTACATTTTTTTTATCATCCTGCAAAAAATAGACTTGTTGAGATAATTCCGGGTAATGAAACTAGTATCGAAACTTTAGAACGAGTAGAACAATTTTGTAAAAGGATTGGAAAGGTTCCAATTACTTGTAAAGATAGACCAGGATTTGTAGTTAATCGATTCTTTGTACCGTGGTTAAATGAAGCAGTATTAATTTTAGAAGATGGTCTAGGTACACCAGAACAAATTGACGCAATTGCAAAAGATGTATTTCAAATTGGTATGGGGCCTTTTGCATTAATGAATGCAACGGGTTTGCCGATTGCATTACATTCATCAGATTATCTTGCAGAACAATTAGATACTCCAAGGTTTAAGGGAGCATCACTTTTAAGAAAAACAGTTAATTCACGAAATAACTGGGTTTTAGAAGATACATTCGAAGAATCTGAAAATAAAGATGCAATAAAAAATAGATTGTTAGGAGTTACATTTTTAGTCGCCGCTCAAATTGTTCAAGAAAATATTTGTAAACTTGAAGATGTCGATCTTGGTGCCAAAGTAGGGTTAAGATGGCAAAAAGGCCCCTTTGAATTGATGAATGAAATTGGAATGAAGGAAAGCTGTCAAATTGTTAGAGAATATTCGGTTACAGCAGGTAAAGGATTAGAAATTCCTGCATTTTTAGATAACAGAACAGAAAATTTTGAATTTAATTTAGTTGAAGTAAAAATGCAAGGCAGTATCGCAAGAGTTCAAATAAACAGACCTGATGTAATGAATGCACTTAATGGAGAAGTAGTTAGACAATTGATGAAAATAATGGATGAATTAAATCGAAATAATGATGTTACTACTATTGTATTTGAAGGTGCAGGTAAGGCATTTATTGCGGGAGCAGATGTCAAATTTTTTGTAGATAAATTGAAACAAGATAGTTTTGAAGATATTTTTACATTCACGCAGGCTGGTCATGATCTTCTAAATAGTATAGAAAAATCAAATAAAACAACAATTGCATTAACTACTGGAATCACATATGGTGGAGGTTTGGAATTTGCTTTATCATGTGATTACCGAATAGGTTCTAAGAAAACAGAATTTAGATTTCCAGAAACAGGAATTGGAATATATCCAGGTCTTGGAGGAACTCAAAGAATGTCAAGAATGGTTGGAGTGGAAATTGCAAGGTGGGCCATTTTAGCTGGAAATAGAATTGATGGTGCTTTGTCAAAACAATTAGGAATTATAGATGAATATTCCTCAGAGACCGAACTTGAAAATACGGTTTTGAAATTAGCAGGGCTTGAGAAATCTGGAACTAAATTCAGAGGTAAACCTATTGAAATTACTGAAAAAATTGACACTATCATGAGGTTTTATGGAGATAATGCATTAACAGAAATTCTTTCTGGTAGAACACCAGTTGGTTTTGATGCCGAAGATCAGTTTGTAATTCGCCAGTTTAAAAGCTTGTCTCGAGCAGCACCAATAGCATTACAAATGGCTAGTAAACTAATCAACGAGAGTAAAAAAACAAACTTAGATGCAGGTTTACAATTAGAATTAGACAGACTAGAAACTATATTTTCAACAAATGATGCATTAGAAGGTCTGAGTGCTCTAATCGAATCCAGAAGACCTTCATATCAAAACCATTGATTTTTTCAAACTAAGGTTTATATTTTACACCAACTGTTCGTTATTTAATTAGGTGAGATGATGTCACAACCTCCTTTACCCCTACCAAGAAAAATAGTAAATGATGTAGAAAAAAAAATTGAAGAAGTCATTAGTATTGGAACCGAAATACGTTCAATTTTAGGTAGTAGAAATGATGAAGAACAATTTGGAGAAAAATGGGAAGTTAATGCTGCAGTTGAATCATTAAATATTCTATCAGGAAAATGGACTGTGGAAATAATGTCTGCCCTTTACATTACTGGAGATAAAAGATTTAATGATTTGAAGCATTTATTAGCAGGTATTTCTAGTAGAACTCTTTCTGATAAACTAAAATTATTAATTGCTAATAATTATGTTGAGAGAAGAGTTTCTCCAGGTCCTCCTGTTAAAGTAAGGTATTTGCTTACGGATTATGGTATGAATATTGGTAAATTATTCAGTCCTATTGTTGGTTATATTAAAATAAAAAATAATATGATTGAAAAAATATAATGTTAATACACATTGAGCCAACACCTTAAAGTCCTAAGTGCGTAAAAAGGGATATATGGCACTAATAGAACAAGCAGTAAGGAACCGTCCATTTTTTGTTGGTATATTCGCTTCTGCTTGTACTTTTATTTCTGGATTTGGAAATATTATAGTTTCTGTAGTTCCTTTTTTTAGTTCAAAAAGTATGCTTTTTACAGGAATTGTTTCTGATAGAAAGCATCAACCTATTGAACATCCATTAAGAGTTAAAATATTAGAAAAATTATCTCAAAAACCAGGTTTATGTTACAGAGAATTGCAAAAAGAACTTAATGCAGCAAATGGAACTCTAAGACATCATATCGATGTATTGAATAACCAACGTAGTTTAACTATCGTTAGAGTTAATGGTCGTGTATGTTATTATGCAGGTGCTCCAAGCCAAATCAAAGTACTCAGATCAATGGGTATAGAAGATGATGAACGTGCAGCATCATTAATGCCTGTAGGTCTTTCAGAAGCTCAAAAATTAGTATTAAATGAATTGAAAACAAAGACACCTCCACGTTCTCAAGCAGAACTTGGAAGAAGAATTGGAAGAACACGAGCAACAGTACATTCAGCAGTTAAAGTATTGAAAGACAGAGGCTTAATTCTAAGGGAAAGTCTTGAATTAGCCCCGCATTTAGAAGAATTTTTTAAATTGGATAATAGTAAGAAAACAAGAAGTATAGATTATGAATGGAATGACGAACGTTCAAGAACATTGGTTGCTTGAAAATCTATTGAAAGTCGAATAATTCAATATTATTTATAGAAAATTTCTAAATGCTGTTTACTCAAGCGTTATTTTATGTTTAGCCTTCGAATCGAAGAAGTTGCTTTACCCGGTGCTGAAAGAAACAAAGAACAATTACTTGAATGGTTAGCAACTAGCCTAAACTTAATTCGTAGAAGAAGTGATGAATCAGAAAGTACACTTATGGGTCCTCCAATTTTTAGAATGTTACAAGAACATTTTTTAGCCAATCCAAATAAGGGCTATGAATCTATATTTTTAGCCGAGTCATTAGCAGTTTCACCTGCAACTCTGCATCATCATTTAGGTCGTTTATTGGATACTAGATTAGTAGCAGGACACACACACAAAGGAGCAGGCTCAAGAATTTATTTTCTTAGAACTGGAAGTTTAATTGGAGCTATTGATTTGATGATTGAAGAAGCAAGACAAATCCTGAATTTACGTTTATCTCAAGCAGAAAAATGGATGTCAAAAATTAATTCACCGAATAGAATTAATCAAAGAGATGAGGTATTAAATAGAATTTGGATCCAAGAACAAGTTCCTCCCTCTAAAAATCATAATTGTGGTGAGCAGACATTGTGGATGGCAGATTTAGGTTTATTAGGCGATCGTCCTGGAAAATCGATGGATGATCAAAGTTTGCAAATCAAATTATGGAATCATATGATTAAACAAACGGGTCCACTATCATTAGATGAATTAGAAGAGAAGTTTAAGAATTATAGAAAAGCCAAAATTCAGAGAATAATGGAAAATTTTAGGTTTGCAGGGTTTTTAGAAAAGATTCCACGATATGATAGATTATCTTACTTAGTTTGGAATATGATACAAACTCAGCATTTACGTCGAGGTAATCAATGGTTATTACAAAAAGGAGGTTTAATACGTCAACTAGGTGAAAAAGAAGCAAATATTTTGATTAGTAAAGTTGGAACTAATAAATTTAAAATTCAAGATGTTGAAGATTCTTTGAAGAAGATTTCTAATGAAGAATCAATGTTGTTGTTAAATCTTTTAGGTGGAAGATTATCTTTTGGTTATCAATGGAGTGGTTCGAATTATTCAGATATAATGATGAATGTAAAAGATAAAGCTGATAGGACATTACGTAGAATTCGAAGAGTTGCAGAATTATTACAAAAAGAGTTGTAATTGATTATTATTTTCAGTGATATTATGAATAATTCAATAAAACCATTTTTTTTGGCGCCAATGGAGGGTGTTAGCGATTTACCATTTAGGATTCTTGCTAGAGAATGTGGTGCAGACTTTACAATCAGTGAATTCACATCATCAACAGCGTTGACAAGAGGTTCGGTAAAATCTTGGACTAAAGTATCTACTCACCCATTAGAAAACCCATTTATCCCTCAAATATTTGGAGGAGATATTAATGAAATGGTTAAGGCAACAGAACTACTCTGTGATAATCGTTCAGTAGAAATTATTGATATTAATTTTGGATGTCCTGCACCAAAAGTTTGTAGAAATGATGCAGGCGCGGCATTACTAGGAAAACCGGATAAGTTAGTAAAAATGGTTAAAGCCTGTATTGATGTTAGTGATGTGCCAATTTCTGCTAAATTAAGACTGGGGACAGGAATTGGTGAGGATACAGCAGTAGAAATTTCTGAAAGGTTGGAAGAAATTGGAGTTTTTCGTTTGTGCGTTCACGGTAGAACATTAAAACAAGGCTATAGGGGAGAAGCAGATTGGACTAAAATTTCTAAAATAGTAGATTCAGTTTCAATTCCAGTGATCGCAAATGGTGATATTGTTGATGCTAAAAGTGCTTCAGCCTGTTTAAGTGAAACTGGAGCAGCAGGGGTGATGATTGGTAGAGGTGCCATTGGAAATCCTCAAATATTCCACCAAATAAAAAAAGAATTAGGAATAATTAGTTCTAAAGAACCTTGGATTGATGAGGATAATAAATGGTATAATTCTGATGAAACTCAAAAAGAATTCATTGCAAGAAGTTGGTGTTGGAATCGATATGTTGAATTGACCAAATTAACAAAAATTGAGAATAATAATTCGCTAAAAAGACATGCGATATCATTTACTAAACATTTACCTGGTGGTTCTAAATTTCGAGGTTCTTTACAATCCGTAAAAAATATTGAAACTCTTGCAGAAAATGTAGCAACTTGGTTAAAAAATGGCTCAAAATAATATAATTAGAAAGTGGATTCCCAATCATCGATATTATTTTCCTCAGCCCATTTTTCATCGGTAGTTTGTTCACGTTGTTTTAATACTTCACGACTTAATAACCAATATAGTAAGGCTAAACTACGTCTACCTTTATTATTTGCAGGTAAAGCAAGGTCAACATTTCGAAGATTATTATTAGCATCACATATTGCTACAATAGGTACTCCAGAACCAACTGCTTCTCGAACAGCTTGTTGATCAGCAGCGGGATCCGTTACGATTAATACTCTAGGCTCGTAAAAAGAAGGTAATCTTGGATTAGTAAAAGTTCCAGGGATGAATCTGCCAACAAGCGATTTAGCACCAATAGATTCAGCGAACATTCTTGCAGGTCTTTGACCATATTGTCTGGCACTTGTTACCACAATTTGTTCAGGCTCATATTGATTAATAAATTTAGTAATTACACGAATCCTTTCGTCTGTTTTTGTTAAATCTATCAGGTATAAACCATCATCTCGTACTTCCTGAATAAATTTCATCATATCTGAACTTCTTTGTTGTGTTCCGATATTCACAGCGTTCGCTTCATATGTTTCAAAATCAACTAATGGGGCCGTAGTCTCATCCATTATAGTTCCTCAGCGGCGTGGCTACCAACCACCCCTTCATAATGCCATCGCCCCAAATTTATTTCAAAAAATCTCAATACCATCAATACGTTAGGTTGATGTCTAATGAGTTTAGTAGCATTAGTTGGGCGTTTCCATGGACGAAGCAACACAAGACGAAAATGGTTTTTGGAAAGATGCTAATGGTGTTGCAATTTCGGTTTCTGCTAGTGATTTAGAACGACATGCATATTGCCCACTTTCTTGGAAATTGGCTAAAGAAGGGCATGATGGTAAGGGTGAAGCAATTACTGCTGGAATTGATAAACATCAGAAAATACATGATAAAATTGAATCATTCCATAATCGAAGTATAGATTCTCGTAGAGAAATAGCAGTTTGGACATGGACTCTTTCAATCGTAATTATTTTTTTAATAGATTCATTTGCCTTTGTTTACTTAGAAGATGATTATTTAGGAATTTCAGGTGATGGTTTTGGGTCACAGGAAATTGGTTCATTAGATTCCGGGTGGTATCACTTAACAATGTATGATACACAAGGAGATGGATGGAACGGAACTGATTTAATTATGATAGATGAAAATAATAATTTGGTAGCGGGACCATTTGAATTAATTAACGGCACTGAAGAAAAAATCACATTTAGACTAGGTTCAGATTGTGGTGGATGTTTAGTAATTATCAGGGGAGTTAGTTTGGATTCAATAGAGATCTCATGGGCACTTTCTGCAACAGATTTTGTACCTCCGAAAGAGCTCGGAAAGTTTCTTGTAATGTTATCCGCTAGTGTATTATTTGTATCCATTTTAATGATTGCATTACCTTGGAGAGAGAGATTTGGATGGAATGAGCCTGAGATTGAACAAAATAATGTTGTACAAACATTTGATCAAAAAATCTTCAAGCCGGTATGGCAAACAGTTGACTTTGTTGGAGGTTGGATTAGTGGTGGAAGAATTGAAGGATTTGCATTATTATCATCTATCGTGATTATGATTCATGGGGTTTCCTTGTATGTAGCGGATAATAGACAGCAAGCTGCTTTAGTTTTAGCCTTAGTTGCATTATTATGGCTGATTATTTCTTCTTCTCAATTATTTAAGGTGCTTCGCTCAATAGCAGCTAGAGAGAAATTAAGTCTTGAACTCGGAATTGATTATTCAACTAAAATAAATTATAGTGATGACAGTAAAGAATCATCAATTTTATCTGACGAAGAAATTGGTTTAAGGGGACGTCCTGATCAAATTGTAATTATTGATGGGAGTTTTATACCGGTAGAACAAAAAACTGGAAAAATACCGACTGATCCTCATTTAAGCCATAAAATTCAACTTTTAGCATATATTCATCTAATTGAATCATCTACTGGTACAAAACCACCCTATGGTGCATTACGATATGGTGCTGATGTGGCATTTCCAATCGAATGGAATGACGAGAATAGAAACCTTTTGATGGAAAATATACAAGAGGTTCAAAGATTAACTATACAAGGAGGAGCTAAAAGAAATCATCAACAAAGAGGTAAGTGTAGGAATTGTTCTAGAAAACATGTCTGTAATGATTCCTTATCTTGATATTTATTCTTCAATTTGACAATCTTCTTCTGAAAACTTTACGCATTCTGATGTGACTGTTATGATTGCAGCAAAGTTATCTTCTGCTTCTACAACTTCAAAAATATTGAACCCATAGCCCCTTGCTTCAACTTCTAAAATCCATGTTCCAGGCGTTAGTGGTGGTCTATGAACTTCAACTACAGGCTCAATTGATTCACTTGCTAGTTTCTCATAAAAAATCTCACCATTTGGATTTTTTATTTTCACATGAACATATCTTGCTTCTTGACTTAGAGTTGAAACGTTAACTCCTGTAGTATCATAGATTAATTCACGTATTTGTTGAGATAAATCTAGAGGATCTGGCATTGAAACTCGAACATAAATAATTAATTCTGATACGCTTTCTGATACTTCAAAATTAGTTGAATTTTGATAAACTTCAGATTGAGCGGTTTGAAATGTATAACTAATATTTGTTTTTTCATCAATTTTTTCAATTATTGGTTCTCCTCGCATTAATTCTAAAGATTCCCTCATTGGAACTAATCCAAAACAACCGACTGATGAAGTAATGAATAGAGAAGTAAGAATGAGCGTAAATACACTATTTGTTACCTTCATCGAACAACGCGAATCTATTCACACGCTTGAAACCAACGTATGAAATTTAAAATTTAATACTATAATTCATGAATAATGAATTATTGGAATATTTTGCTCGAATGAAGCGAAGAGGGTCAGCCGAGCCGTTTGGTGATGACGAACCCTATGAGTGCTGACGAGCACTACTCAAATTTAGCTCCACATATTTGACATTCTTTTGCATCAATTGGAATTTCAGCACCACAACCACCACATTCTGCGGTTTGTACATCTACTTTCTTTTCATCATCTTTTTTCTTGACTTCTTTATTTACTACATCTTTTGAATCATCAAATGTAAAATCAGTATCAATTTTCGGTAATTGGTTACCTACAAAATCAGCAGCCCCCTCAAGATGATCTTTGTTAGAACCTAATCCAATTTTCACCTCTTCACCAGGCATTACTCCTTCTTCACCAGTTAAAGCATAAAGTTCAGCCCTCATTCCTGCATCACTTGCAGTAAGTTCGACATCTTCATCTTTAAGCGACTTTAATTCCCCTTTTGAAGCTAAAATTTCTTCCATATTTTTATTATATTTGCCCCTTTGTGAAATTAATTCAGAATCTTCATCATCGATTCTCATTTTCACATCAATATCTTCAACATCAAGATTTATTTCTTCTTCTTCAATTAATTCAGCTTCTTGTTTTGAGCGGATATTTTCAACTTCTGTTTCAGCTTCAACAATACGTTCATCCCAATCAGATTCTAACTCATCTTCATTAAATCCCATTTCAGCAATATCTGAAGCAAATTGTCTAGAACCTTTGATTATTTCATCACTTTCATCGTCTTCGATTCCAAATACATTTACAATTCCATAAAATTTCGAATTATATTTACATCCATATTGAAATGATCCGACTTCAGTAAATTCATGTAAGAATTCATCATGGTCTTCTAAATCTCCAGAATGGAATAATAACTCTCCTTCTTCATTTAATGATTTTGCAGATACCGTATGTTTACCCTCTTCATCATAATTTGTCCACATTACTTTATCTCCTACTGAAATGTTTAATTCTTCAGGATCATAACCATCATCTTCAATATCAACATAAACAACATTTGACATATCAATTCTATTTCTTGTAAGTAAAATTCCCACAATCAATATTGTGATTAAAACCAAAGTAAATGGAATTAATAATATCAAAAAATCAGAAGAATCTTCACCTTCAATATTTAGTAAAGTATCGGGGGGATCTATCTGCAATGTCATTGTATAATCTTGCCCGTTACCCTCAACGAAAATCAATTTTAATTCGAATAATCCTGTATTGTTGGGAGTAAATACGCATTCAAACAAGTCTTGTTTTGTTTGTTCAGAAAACGTTAGAGTTTTACTACTAATTAATTCATCATTTTTATCTCTACACTCTATAATTTGACTACCTGAATCTGTAGAATCAACATTAATTTGTAGTTTATGTTCAGTTCCCATGATATATGGTTGGTTTGGTGTAATATTCACACTGTACAAATCGAAATTTAATAAGAATGGAATTTGTATATTCACTGTTACTTGTTTACTATTATCAGAATTATCAGAATCCATCCAATTAGTGTCTGGTTGCCATATAACACTAAAACTCTGTTCACCTTTAGTGGAACCTGTTTCTACTTGAATTTCTTGTACTATATTTTCATTAGGCCCTATTGATAATTCATAAGGCCCATATGAGGATCCTTTCCAACTTGCAGATAAAGTCCCAGAAGAACTAACAGCACCACTATTTTCTACAATTACAAAAAAGGAGATATTACTATTTACGGTAAGATTATTTTGATATCCAAAAATATCCACGAAAATATTTGGAGAATCCGCCAATTCAAAATTAGAGGTTATGACATCATTAGAGTTGATACCATTTTGTTCGAAATCAGAATTAATTATAACAGAAACCTCATGGGTACCAATTGAAAAATCGCTAATATCACTTTTAGTAAAGTCGAACATGAATGATTGCAGGTTTGAATCTGAATTCCATTCTATGGCCTTATTCAATATAATTTCATTATTATTATTTGAATCTAAAAGTCTGACTTCGACATCAATATTTGTTCCTTGAATAATATTATTTGGTTCAGTAGCAAAAATTGTACCAGATAATGTCCATGGTCCATTAACAGAGGCAGAACTACCTTCAGTTGTCGTAACAACAAGGTCACCAAAAAAATACATATCTGGAATATCAGTAACAACTAAATTCCCAATCCAATTATTATTTTGATCATTTAGTTCATTTATCTCATAATTTGAATCAACTGAAATCTGTACTGTCCAAACTCCTGTTTGTGGTGCAAGAGACTCAAACGATATTGTAGTAGAAGAATCCGGTTCTAATTCTTCAATTTCAATAATCTCACTAATTCCACTTCCTTCAATATTAAGGTTAACAGAATTTGATCCTGAGGCTTCAGTACCTTGATTTAAAACAGTAACATTAGCATAGAATAAATCATTTTCATGGAGATTTGTATTTGGGGAAATTTCTACATTTTCAATCATTAAATCAGGTAATCCTTGAACTGAGAATGATTTAAAAACTGATGGTGAAAAACTATCGGAAATAGAGTCATAAACTCTGATAAAAATACCATCATCATCAACATTTAGATTCTGCCAAATTACAGTTACATTAGCCTGAGAATCATTAATACCATCACTGGCACTAAGTGTAACATGCTCAATTTTCCATTCTTTTCCAGCCTCATATGAATTTTTATAAAAATAAACATCAACTTCTGAAACTTCAGTATTGCTATTATTCAATGTTAATTTGATAGAAATTGGAGTTCCTGCAATTGGATTCTCTGGAGAAATATTGATAGAATTATTTGAAAAATTTACACCAGCAATACTTGCAGCTTGAGCAGTTGAAATTACAGTTAAGAATAAAGGAACAATCATCAAAATTGTAATAACCGAACTAAACTTCTTTTGTCCCATAATACGACTAGATGAAATGTTGCTCATTAACCTTGGTAAAAGATATGGGTTAATTGGATTTAATTAGTAGATGCATTTTTGACTAATAATGCATCAATTGAACGCAAGTATTGAAGCGGTTGTCCGTCCTGGTCTATTTGTTCCGATGTCAAAATGTGCACGCATGTTAGTTCTTTTTCTTGGGCTATTTTTGTTTATGAATTCTCAAATTAATTTAATTTCTTCTCAGGAGATTTTTGATTTAGATAAAGATAAAATTCAAAAAAATAGCACATCAAGTCGTTCTACACCTGTAATTACTGACTTTTCTGTAAGTAGCCCTGAATTGGGAGATGGCACTTCACCATCTTCAAGGGCTTGGTTTTCTTTAGATGAAACAGATTCAATATTATTTGAATGGTCAGCAACAGATGAAAATATTGATTTTGCATCATTATCTAACGCGCCAGGAGAAACACCTTCTCCAGATGTTTCACCTTTTAATTATGAATGGGAAATAAATGGTGGATTAGATGAAGGAATCTATAATCCGAGTTTAACGGTTCAAGATTTGGATTCGAATGTGGCAACTTCAACTTTGTATATTGGTATTGATAGAACGGGACCTACTGTGGGGTCTCCTAGTCTAACCTATGATAATAATGGAGTAATAACTACAATTTCTCCAGATGATTGGATTTCTACGAATGAAATCAATGTTTCCAACCTAAATGTAGGAGTAACAGATAATGGAGGTGTTGGAGCAGATTCCTATGAATATCAAATTTTACCCAATGGAAATGGATGGCAATCAATCTCTTCATCTGGTAGTTCGGCAATTTCAGTTAACTCTGGAGAACTTATTTTACAATTTAGGGCTGTTGATTTACTTGGAAATCAAGGAAATTCTGTAAACTTTTCATTTAATGTTGATAATTTAAATCCTAATTTTCATGGTTGGGAAATACCTGAAATTACAACAAGTACAGTTCAAAATATTGAAATTTCTTTTATGACTTCTGATGTAGATTCTGGTATAGATTCAACTAATACAATTATTGAATATGGTTTCGACTTAGATGGTTCAGGAGATTCTCCAGATGATGGTAATGGTTGGACTACTTTACCGACTTCAGCGGACGAATCAAATACATTTTCAGCTATCCTTTCTGGAATTATTTGGGAATTAAAAGAAAATCAGTATCTAATGCTTAGAGCCACAATAATGGATAATGCAGGAAATCAAAAAGTAACTGATCCAATGTTAGTGACTATTTTACCTGGTATCGATATTTCTTGGGATTCAACGCAGCTCGATAGATTAATTATTAGAACTGGTAGTGGTCAAGTATTTACTTTATCCTCGACTATAATTTCAAATGAACCATTTATGGATTCTTTCGATGCAACATTACAAATTGCTCCAGCAGATAGAGATTCTACGGTGGAATGGACAACAATTAGTACAGAAACAATTCCAATAGGTAGTATGACAGATCTTGTACACGAGATAGAATGGACCTTTTCATTAACTAGTGGCGGTCAATGGGATGTTAGAGTTCTTGTTGACTCCGGAAATAGTATTGATGAAAGAGATGAAGGTAATAATGATCGTTATTTAATAGTCTCAGGAGCAGATGGAGAACAGGTTGTGGGAATCGTTCCAGGCTTTATGCCCTCCTTATTCTCTTTAATGATTGTAGGATTTTTGATATCTGGAATAATAAACAGGAAAAATAGAAATTAGTTATTCCTCTGACCAATCGATAGTTTCATCGTCACTTAATGACATTAATTCAGATAAATCTTCTTTATCATTTATATCAGGTTGTGAATTTTTATATCTCCTATTTCTTCTTTCAGTAACATCACTTAATCCCGGTACTAGATGTTCAAATCCTAAAGAAGTCTCTTTTGTATGAATGCTATCAAGATACTTTGAAGTTATTCGTTGTTTTTTACGTACTACTTCTAATCTTTTTAGTACTGGTCCATGTTCAGCACCATTTAGTATCTTTCTAATTGCATCCCCTGCCATGGGAAGTCCGATGTCATCACCAATAATGACTACTGTACCACCATAAACAGTAATTTCACAATCAGTTAAGGATTCAATCCGTTTTCTAATCTTTCCTTCTGAGCCAATAATTCTAGATCTAATTCTACGCTGTTGATTTGCTTTTTTCCCTACAAAGGATTTTAATTCAATCAATTCAAATAGCATATCATCATTTAATAATGAAATTGCTTTATTTGGATTCATTCCTCTTCCTATCGCTTTAATAACATCTGGAACCTTCATCATCATTAATGGATCAAAAGACCCGGGTTCTCCCCAATTAATTGTGACATCTCCCGTCTTTGAATCTACATTTATTGATCTGCAACCACCTTTTTCAGTAAGCATACGTTTTGTATTTCCGCCTTTACCAATTATCATTGCGATTCTTTTTTTTGGAATCTTAAGGTTACTCTGCATATTCCCTGCTGACATATGCATTAGTTTTGAACATCGCGATAGAATTTCAATACAACTTGTTAAGGTCTCTAGGAGGTAGGATTGAATAATGCCAAAAGAAAATCCTCAAACTTCCTCTAATTCTTATAGTTTAGAGGAATTAGAAGTAGGATTTATTCAGTTATTTCGTACTAATCCAACATATTTTCGTTTTTGGCTTTCTTTTTTGATTTCTAATGGTGGAACCTGGTTTAATACCGTAGCAATATTTGTTTTAGTAATTGAAATTACAGGATCTGAATTAGCATTAGGAGGGATTTTGGCTTTGAGAATGTTAGCCTTTGCAGTTCCTCAACCATTTACAGGTATGTTGGCAGATATGTATAATCGTAAGAAAATTATGGTTATTGCTAATGTATTAAGTTCCATAGTAGCTCTATGTTTAATTTTTGTAGACGGTTCAGATGATTTAATTTTACTTTATTTCTTGGTATTTTTACTGATGGCTTTACATGCTCTTGAAGTCCCAGCATCTAGAGCGGCACTTCCGAATATTGTTAAGGAAAATGAATTATTAACTGCAAACGCAATTGATACAGCAACGTGGTCAGCCATGCTAGGTTTTGGCTGTGCAATTGGTGGATTTGTAACCGCAAAATATGGAGTTAATGTTGCATTTATTATAGACTCAATCACATTTTTAATTTCAGCACTAATTATTTCAACAATTCATATACCTCAAAAACATACACAAAAAACAAATAATTCAATAATTAAAAAGGGAATTTCTGATATTATTTATGGTTGGAAATACATACTTAGTAAGCGAGATGTACTAAAATTGGTTTTCGCTAAATCAGTTTGGACAATTGGAGGCGGAGGTTTAATTTTCTTGATTGTTTTAGTTGGAGATGAAATCGGTGTTGGAGATTTTGCTGTAGGAATTGGAGTGATGTTTTTAGCAAGAGCAATTGGAGTGGGAATTGGACCTTTAGTTTCACGTTCACTGTTTAAGGATAGAAGGAAATGGAAGTATTTAATCGGGGTATTAATTAGTATTAGTGGAACATTCTACTTTATTTTCGGATTAGTTGAATGGACATTTCTATCAATTTTACTAGTAGTGCTTTCTCATGCTGCAAGTGGTTCTAACTGGGTCTTATCAAACGTAATGTTGCAGGAAAGAGTTCCAGACGAATGGAGAGGACGTGTATTTGCTTCCGATCTATTGCTTATGGCCATGTTTAATGCAGCATCAGCATTTTTAGCAAGTATCGCAGTTGATCAAAATTACTTGACATTGAGAGATGCAATACTTGTATTTGCAATGTCACAGATTGTAATTGGATTATTATTTACATTATGGATGAGGAATGGTTTTGATGAAATATTTATTTCAGAATCTAATTAAGAATATCATACAATATCTCAGCTAAATCATTTTCTAAATTATATTTCTTACCCCAATCAATTAATCTTTGTACGTCTCTAACTAAAAACTCTTTAGCATGAGGATGTTTATCTGAAACAGCTTGACCAACATCGATAACCATTGGTTCATTTTCATGCCATAATATGTTGTAATCTGAAAAATCTGCATGAACTAATTTCGCATCATGCCAACAAACACGAATAAAGTTTTTCAGTTTTGAAAAAACCTCATCAGGGTTTTCAACCTTTACATCTCTTAACCTAGGTGCAGGCTTTTCCTCATTTCCAATATATGTCATTATCAGAATATTTTGATGAATCCCCAATGGTTCAGGTACATTAAGTCCACATTTTTTCATCCTCAATAGATTTCTATGTTCTTTACGTACCCAAACAGTAACTAAATCTCTATGTTTCCTCTTTAATCCACCAAATCTTGGATCTCCTTCTATGTATTTGATTAGATTTTTAAAAACAGCATTTGATGTGTGAAATATTTTCACAGCAATTGTACCATTGACACTAAAACCATGGAAGACATGTGCTTCTTTGCCTCTTGCTATAGGCCAATTAATTTGTCCGATTTCTCCAGCTTGCATTAATTTGTAAATACCTAACAAGGTCATTCTGTCAAAAACCTGATCGAAAACCCTACGATCAACCCATTCAAACTTTCCTACTCCAATCGCTCCCTGGATTTTTTGCTCGATTTCATCAAACATTTGTTTATATTTTGGCTCGACCATCCATTTCCATCTTTGATTTGAATCTTTTAAATGATTGGAACTTTCATCTTTGATGTTATATTTTTTCCTTTTAAATTTCTTTTTTGTTTCACCAAATTCATCAACTAATTGGTCCCAAGATTGAGGAAGTGAATCATCAAAATTTTTCGAACCTTTCATAAATTATCATCATCCAAATAAATCATCAATGTCATCAGAATTAATATCATCATCCTCATTAGATTCTGTTTCATCTATATCTTCATTGGAATTAGTATCTTTAGGTGAATCATTCCAGATTCCACTATCATCAGTGTCATCTTGTAAATCTTCACCAGAACCAAATAAATCTACTATTTCAGGTAAAACACCTTTTCTTGATAAATAAATTGCTTGAGTTTTTGAATATCTGTGTTTAACATCGGCTTTACTATCTTGAAAATCCCATGGCCATATTATTATTAAATCACCTTCACGTACCCATTGCCTTCTTCGCATCTTTCCAGGGATTCTAGCCATTCTAGTTTTTCCATCAGCACAGACCACACTGACTCTTCTCCCTCCGAGAATATTATCTGCAATTGCAAACATTTCATTGATTTTTACATTGGGCATCAAAACTCTTATTGGCCCTACATCAGATTCTAATCGAGCTAATTCCTCATTATCGACTTTCTCTTGAAAACGTCTGCCCATAGATATCCGTCTCAACACCTTGATTTAAACAAGATGCTTTAGAATTCAGAATAATGTAGAAGAAGCCTCAATTGCGGATTCTACTAACCAATCGGAATTAACGCCAAAGAAGATTGTACCTAAAGCACATAATAATATTACGAATCTTAGTACTGAAACTTTGGGTAAAGGTAATCTTGTCTTAGCTTCTTCGAAGAACATCAATACGCCTATTCTAAGATAATAGTATAAACTTATGGCGCTATTAATGAAAATTGCAATTGCTAAGAAAAATGTCCAATGCATTCCAATAATAGTCGGAATTAGATCTACATTACTATTAGTTAGTACATCAGCAGAAGCGGCTTGAACAATTCCAGTTACCATTAGGAATTTTGACATAAAACCTGCAAGAGGAGGAACTCCAGCTAAAGCCAGCATGAATACAAACATTGAGGTTGCAATAATTGGTTCTCTTTTCGCCAATCCATGTAAACTAGACATGTCAGTAACTTCATTTTCAGTTTCTAAGTGTGAAAGTACCATGAATGCACCAATTTTGAAACTAATTAGTACGAATAAGTGGAAGATAACTGCCCCTATAATTAGTTCTGCAGCCATAATGCCATTGTCTTCAAAATTACCACTTTTCCAAGCAGCAACAGCGACTAAAGCCGCCATCATATATCCTGCATGAGCTACTGATGAATATGCAAGCATACGTTTTGGATTTTCACTCCCCAAAGCAGCTAAATTGCCCCATGTCATTGTAATTATGGATAATATTCCAAATGCCAACATCCAAACCGCTGTTTCACCACTTTCAGCAGGTAATGTTACAATCATCAAAATACGTATTAAACCTATGAATCCCAGTGTTTTTGATGCAGTAGCTAGAAGTGCTGCAACAGGGCTTGATGCGCCAGCATAAGCGTCTGGTGCTACAAAATGGAATGGAACTGCACTTATTTTAAATCCAAACCCTACAAGCAGTAAACTGATTCCAAATAATGGCAGTGTTTCTGGAGTACTCATTGCAGCCCAAGATGCTTCTAAAACAGATAATTGTAAACTACCAGACCATAGGTAAAGTAATGACATTCCATACAAACCTATAGCAGAAGAAATTGCTCCAGTAATAAAATATTTCACACCTGCTTCTGAACCGGCTTTCGATTCTTTATGGAAGGCAACCATTACATATATTGGGAGACTTGCTAATTCCAGACCCACAAATAATACAAATAAATTCATTGACATCGCAACTATTGTCATCCCAAGTCCAGAAATTAATAACAGAAGATGAAAATCAACTTGTCTTCTATTATCTAATAATTGATCTAAATCATCATTACTTGGATTTGAATCTGCTTGTAATCGATTAATACTAGCAGCACTTACTAATAATAAAGCTAAGAAAAACATTAATTCAAATAATCTACTAAATGAATCTAATTTTAGTAAATCTACAGGACTATTCCCTGTGGTAGTTAGAATTGTTGTATCTGTACAGAATTTTTCTACAAGATTATTACAAGTATCCCCGCCCAATGTTTGAATTAACATTACGATTGCAAAAATGAATGTGAAAACAGAAATAACACCTGGCAATCTTGGATCAGAGTTCCATTTGAATCTATTTCCTCCTAGAAGAGCAGGTATTCTCAAACGTGTTAATGGTAAACGTATTTTTGCATCTCCAATATTTGTAATAATGAATAAAGCAAGAATACCACTTACTAAGACTAATTCAGGTAAAAGGAATCTCAATCCATCTACACTTACTACATCATATGCCATCTAGCCCCACCTCCCTCTTATTTCATCCCATAAAATACTCTCAATAAGTTCACTACTATATCCAGACATCATTTCAAAGAAAATGAATGGAAATATACCAAAGATTACTATTAAGATGGCTAATGACATTAATCCAATTTTTTCAGTAAGGTAGATGTCCTTAGGTTCTTCATCTCCCAAAGATTCAGGAGGTTGTGTTTGCTCTCCACCTTCAAAAATAGTTCTCTGCATACTCCATAAATAATATGCTGCTGTAATTGCTAAAGTAATACCTGGAATAATTACCCACCATCCAAATTCAAACCATAAAGCCACTAAAACTGCAACTTCTGCTACAAAACCTGCTAATAAAGGTAAACCAAGACTTGCCATCCATGAAAACATCATATTTCCGGCTAACCATGGACTATGCTTTGCCATACCTCGCATAGAGCCAATTTCTAATGTGTGATAGTGATGTTTGAAAGCTCCCGCAACACCAAATAGCATTGGTGAAATTATACCGTGTGCAAACATCATAAAAATCGCCCCAGCAAAACCTAATGGTTGTAAACTAGCAATTCCGAGAAGGATTATGCCCATATGTGAAACTGAAGAATAAGCAACCATTCTTTTTAGATTAGTTTGACCAAGGCACACCCATGCTCCATAAAATAAACTTATCATACCTATTATCATCAATACCATTTGAAATTCAACAACAGCGTGAGGGAACATAGAAATTGGAATTCTGAACATTCCATATCCTCCCATCTTCAACATAACTCCTGCCAGTAGCATTGATCCACCAGTTGGTGCTTGAACGTGAGCATCAGGTAACCAAGTATGGAAAGGAACTACTGGGAGTTTTACAAGGAAACCAACCATAAATAAGACAAATAATAATTTTTGAGTTCCTGCTCCTAGCCAAATATTCCCACGAATCACTTCTTCTTGTGCAGTTTTTATCATTTCATGCATATCAAAAGTTCTTCCAGTAAAACTAGAATTTGCTGCAGACGGATCCTGTAACAGATATAATGTAATAATTCCTAATAGCATTAATATCGAAGCACTAAATGTATAGATAAAGAATTTTTGAGCAGCATATTTTCTTTCTTTTCCACCCCAGTTTAAAATTAAGAAGAACATTGGTACAAGTGTTAATTCCCAAAACACATAGAACATGAAGAAATCAAGAGCTACAAATACCCCGATTAAACAACCACCCATTAAAACTAGTAGTGGGTGATAATACCATGGCTTCTTTTCATTCCATGTAGTTATAATTGTAATTGGAACTAAAAGTGCAGTTAACCATACCATTGGCATCGAAAGACCATCAATTCCAACATGCCATTCTGCACCAATAGATTCTATCCAATTATATTCTACTTCATACACATATTGATTGAATGAAATCGTTGCCCAATGAACATTCATTAAAATGTCTGTCATCATTAAACTAGTAATTATTAGAACAATAAGAGATATACCTAGAGATGCATATTTTATTATTTCAGAAATACTTTCCTTTTTCCAGGCAGGAACAGCAGAAGAGAATCCCATCAAAAGTAAAGATCCTAGAATTGGAAGACCAATTAGTGGAAGAGTAACCCAATCATTTTCCATTAGAGAGATTGGAGATAAAAACATTAATCCAGCAATTGCGATAAATAAGCCACCAATTACATACATTCCATCATTTAATTTATTCTCAGCCATTATGCCATCCCCCAAATTAATCCCACTAGAAGTAATGATCCAAGAGCAACCATCATAATATAATCACGAGCAGATCCAGTAGTCAATTTCCTGACCCAAGTACTTGTAGACTGACTCCCAGATTCGATACCTTTTATCACTCCATCAATACCCTTTTTATCAAATAATGCAGCACCTAAGCCTATTGGCACAATGATTTTTAGACAAATCCAGTCATAAAAATCGTCAAAATACAACCTTCTTCTTAATGCTTCAGCTAATCCAGATTCAGCTAGAGATTTATTATTAAATTGCCATCTATTTCTTACTATTCCAGATAATCGAACTAACCAAGAAACCGTTGGAATTGCTTTTTGCCCATCTTTAAGATTACCGCCATATAATGACATTGCAACAATTGGACCAACTAATGAAGATAATCCAATAGTAGCCCAAGTTAAAATCAAAAATGTTGAATCTATAATACCATCTTTATCCATGGCTAAAAATGCATGTTTCATTTCATAAACAAGATCATAATGGAACGCATGACCCTCAGATACCCAGCTAATGAAATGTAAAGAAGCGAATACAATTCCTCCTAGTGTCATGAATGTTAAAGTTACTAGAGGGAATTTAATCCAAGGAGTTTCTTCATGAACATGTTCTGCAACTTTTGTTTTTGGTTTTCCAGCGAATGTCATAAACCACATTCTACTCATGTAAAAACCAGTCATACCCGCTGAAATTAATAATAAAATAGCCGGAATGAATAGTAGATAACCTCCGTCATAAATTGCAGCTTTCCAAGTTTTTGCAATAATACCCTCTTTTGACCAGAATCCTCCAATAAGGGGAATTCCAATTATACTCATTGACCCCGCGGCCATTGCTGTAGAAGTTATTGGTAGTTTAGAAGCCAATCCCCCCATATTCGTCATATCTTGAGCATCAAATCCATCATGTTCACCATGGGAAATATGGTGATGCGCATGGTGCATTTCATGAATTACAGAACCCGAAGCCATGAACAGCATTCCTTTAGCCATTGCATGATTGAAAAGATGGAATAAAGAGGCTCCCAATGCAAAATATGCTAATTCAGGTTTACCCTTGCTGGCGAACCATAAACATGCACCAAGTCCTGTAAAAATATATGCCAATTGACTCATTGTCGAATAAGCTAGAACTTTCTTTATATCGTTTTGAACAAATGCTATTCCAGCAGCCATGAATGCTGTAATTCCTCCAATCATTGCAATAATTATTCCAACATCAGCTAAATCGCCAATTAAACCACTATCTGCCGTACCCATAAATATTGGAAACATTCTTGCAACCAAGTAAAGCCCAGCATTTACCATCGTAGCTGCATGAATTAAAGCAGAAACAGGTGTCGGACCTTCCATTGCATCAGGTAACCAAACATGAAGTGGGAATTGTGCAGATTTTCCTACTGCACCAATGAACATCAAAATTAACGCTGTCTTAAGCAAAGTCATATCGACAGGATTTTCAAAATAATTCCATCCAAAGATAATATCAAAGTCAAGTGAACCATATATATTCCACATTATTATTAATCCAATCATTAAGAAAACATCACCAACACGCGTAGTTAAAAACGCCTTTTTAGCCGCTGAGGCAGCAGATGGTCTTTCATAATAAAATCCAATTAAAAGATAAGAACAAAGACCCATTATTTCCCAAAAAATGAATAACCAAAGGAAATTATCTGCTAATACCATTCCTAGCATTCCAGAACAAAAGATTAGGAATTCTGCATAGAATCTATGATTCCTATTATCATTGATTTTGTCTGTATTCATGTATCCGATTGAAAACCAATTAATTAAGAAACATAAGAAAGAAGCTACGAATAGTAGCATTAATGAAATATGATCTATATATATTCCAAATCCTAAATTAACACCATTTGTGAAGCCATCTGATCGTAAAACATCAAATGTAATCCAATCTAATATGTCCCTACCTTGACCGTTATGCATTTCACCTATGAATTGTGCTACAACCATTGATGTTAGAATCAATACAATTCCCATCGACATTAATGAAATTGCTCCTCCTTCTTTTAGAATATCTCTCCACCAACCTTTACCGTTGAAGTATTGTCCAAGGAATAGAATAATTGGGAATGTTATTAATGGAACAAATGGAATTGTTGCAACCCAAAACTCAACAGAAACACCACTAGCCATTTTCAACCCTCAATTTTTTAATAATTGTACTTCATCTAAAGATATTGTTTTGTGTTTTGAATAAAGAGATAGGAAAATAGCCAAACCAATAGCAACTTCTGCAGCTGCAATTGCTATTGCGAATGCAGCATACATCCATCCCGATTCATCTCCATAGTGAGCCGCACCAGCTACAAAATTGAGATTAACCGCATTTAGGATTAATTCAATACACATTAATACGATTATTGCATTTTTTCTTGTAAATGCCCCCCATAGTCCTATGGAGAATATAATTACACCAAGACCGGCAACCCACGAAGGATCAATCACTTGATTCACCTCCATTCCAAACTAAGTTTTCTTTTCGTTCATCCCTAACTAAATAAGCAGCACCGACCATTGCCATTGAAAGTAATACCCCAATTAATAATACAACAAATCCCCAATCTACAAGCATATATGTAGCAAAACTAATATTATCAAGGGAATTACTTGATGAATTACCCCAATTTGAAGAATTTGTTACATTTGTAAAAATTAGAATACCAACAATTAGAATACCAATTCTAACTAATGTAGATACCATTTTCATTCAAAATCCTCCATAATTTGTGTTCTTGTCAGCATTACTCCGAATAATACAACCAACATAACACTCGCTAAATATACTAGAATTTGTATTGCTGCTAAAAATTCAGCTTCCTGTAAAATAAAAACACCAGCAACCGCTAGGAATGCAAAAATCAGAGACATCATAGAATGTGCAACCTTCTTTGCATACACGGTTCCTAGTGAACCGCCAATTGCAATAATTGCAAATATAAAAAAGATTGAATTTTCTACAACACTCATGTTTAAGCCTCTGCTTTTGTCTTTGCCTTTGCTGCTCTCTTTTCCCTTTTAGCTCGTTCTTTTGCAGCTCTTTTCGCTAATTCAGCATCTACTGCTTCTTGATGCTGTGAGGGTAAAACTCTAGTTCTTTCAGCATCAAACCATAAATCCTGACGAGTAAATCCTGACATGCCATCATATTCATTCGTCATAAAGAAACTACTGAAGTCACAAGCTTCCATACATAGTCCACAAAACATACATCTTCCAATATCGATTCTTCCACTAACAATTTGATCATCAGCAGGGTATAATGAAGAGGAACTAATCTCTGATTCCACGCCTGAATCATTCCATCTAATTGTAGCATTTTCTCCACTTAAGTCGATGATTTCTCCAAATCTATAGTCTGCACTTGGACCTTTATGTGCTGTAAAAATATCATATTCTTCATTTTCCTTTTTACCAGAGTTTATTGGAATTGCAGCCCAGCCTCCGATTTCAAGTTCCGAACCTACATCCGCATTTTCACCTTCTTTAGCTTCCATAACATCTACTCTTAATTCAGTAGTCATGTGTAAACAATCATTGGGACAAATTGTAACACACAATCTACATGCAGTACATGTTTCCCAAATTACTCCAATTCTTCCATTGTATTCTCCTGGGACAAATAACCATGGTTCCATATCTTCTAATCTTTCATATGGATACATTATTGTTACGGGTCTATAAATAGAGGGAAATAGATCACTAGATTCTCTATCTGCAGTATAATCTTGCTCAGATGGAGTATTATATTTATTATCTTTAGTTCTTAGTTTTGAATTTTCATCTAGTAAAGTAGCTGGTTTGTTATGATATTCATTTCGGAAGAATTTCCCAATTACTGGAAATGTACGTAGTCCAGTTTTCAAAGTCATCCATAATGGACGAATAATTAAATTTCTAAAGTTTGGCTGTGCTCTTGGGTGCATTGGCATTTTATTTCAACTCCTTAATCTTCTCCTACAGCATGTGTCCCGGCTGGTGTCATTGTTTTTGTGTGTGTCATTCTTGATCCATCCCAGTCGGGATCTTCATCTATTGAAAGTATTACAAATAATATTAATGAAATAACTGTTATTGCCGCTGGAATGATAATTCCCGAACCTGGACCCCAGGTATTTCCGTCGAATACATAAAGACGTAGAACGAAAGCAAATGCTAAATTTATTAATGATAATGGTAGAAGATATTTCCAACCTAATTCTAAGATTTGATCGGTTCTAATACGCGGAAAAGCCGCTCTAACCCATACAAATATTGCAAAGAAAAACCATGCTTTCAGCAGTACCCAAATAATTCCAGGTATGGCTAAATATGCATCACCGATAATTCCAAAACCTCCAATTAGGTTTGCGAATGGAGCATGATAACCTCCAAAGAAGAAATGTGCCATTAGAATACAAGCAGCATAGCATCGTAAATATTCAGATGCAAATAGAAGTCCCCATCTCATTCCTCCATATTCAGTCCACCAACCTTCTACTAATTCCGCTTCCGCTTCAGGCATATCAAAGGGAATTCTTTCAACTTCAGCAATCATTGTAATTAGGAATAATAGTGCTCCGAGAGGGACTAAAAAGAAATTCCATACTCCAGAACCATATTGGAAATCAATTATTTCAATAATGTTTAAACTTCCTGATAAAACACAAACTGAAAGGATTGTTATCAAAAGTGGGATTTCATAGGCAGTTAATTGAGCAGCACTTCTAATTCCACCTAAAAGTGAATATTTATTATTTGAAGACCAACCTGCAAAGAAAACTCCTAATGGGGCAATACCGAAGATTGCAAATGCAAATAGTACTGACATTTCTGGATTGGCAGCATAAATTCCAGAACCAAATGGCAAAAATCCAAGAATTGCTACAGTAGATGAAATAATTAGAAACGGTGCTAATTCATAGATTAATTTGTCTGCTTTGGTTGGAACCATATGTTCCTTTGTTAAGAATTTCATTCCATCTCCTAAACCCTGGAAGAATCCAGGGAATAAATACCAGACGCCATGCCAACTACGATTATTTACACGGTTTACAGTAGCTTTAGTACTTTTATTTCCAGCTACTCTGTTCAAAGAATTTACGACCCACCCTACAGGCGCTCCTAAACCAAATGGAAGAAGGGTCCACCATTTTCCAGCAGTAACTCCATTTTCGCCTACCCATAGACTTCTGAATGATGTTGTTGCTCCTCTTCTATCCATTAATCTTGCAATCAATTTTCTTTCAGTCCAAATTACAGTGATAAATTGAGAAAGCATTATGATTGTAAAAATTAAAACACACATTGTAAAAGTAATGACCGTTGTATTGAAAATATTGAAAATTTCTCCAGTACATCTCGGAATTGTATCAAATAAAAATGTATTTGCGGCCATAGTACCTTCAGCCGCACATAATGAAGTCCCAGCATTGACATCAATTGAATTAAATGCAATTGAATGTAAATCTGTAGCAGAACTTTCAACAGCTTTGTTGACATTTAACCAATCATATTTTGCATCATCTGACATTTATTCACCTGTCCGTTTCGCCGATACATGGATCGAATGAACCCATGATTGCTGGAATATCTGCTACTTTGTAACCAATCATAGTTTTAGCAACATATGGAATTGTAATAAACATCGGTGATCTAATACTAATTCTATAAGGGAATTCACCTCTACCTTTTTTCCCGCCCCCTCCTACTAAATAGAAACTAGATTCACCCCTGGAATCTTCGAAATTGCTGAATCCTGTTTGTCCTTCAGGAGCTCTTTGCGGCGGTTTAAGATAAATCATTTCATCCTTTTTATTGTAATGAGTTTCAGCCCCTCCTGGAATTTTATCAAGCGCTGATAATATCATATTGCAAGACTCAATCATTTCTGTCATTCTAACACGATACCTGTCATAACAATCTGACCCTTCATTAGATGAGGCTTTTTCAATTGCAGCCATTCCATCAATCTGATCATAAACACTGTATGGATGTGCCCATCGAACATCATAATTTACCCCGGCAGCTCTAACATTTGGTCCAGTTACTCCTGAATTAACCATATCTTCAGCTTTACAAGCACCAACTCCTTGAGTTCTTACTAGGAAAATTGTTGATTCATCTAATAGCATTTCATATTCTTTTAATCTCTCTAGGAACATTTCAATTTTCGCCCTTGCCCTCATTGCAAAGCCGATTGGCAAATCACGCTTAATTCCACCAACTCTTGGGAAATTATAGTGCATCCTACTTCCCCCTAATTCTTGTAATAAATCTAAGAATAATTCACGATCACGTAAACACCATACAAATACCGTTAAATTACCAACGTCAGGACAATAAGCTCCTAACCACATTAGATGACTCGCAATTCTTTGCATTTCTACAGCAATTAATCGAATATATTCCGCTCTTTCAGGAACTTCGGCCCCTAGTAGATTTTCTGCAGCGTAAATGTATGATTGCGCCCAAGTCATAGCAGAAGCATAACATAATCTATCACAATACGGAGTAATCTGAGTATAATCTCTTGATTCACAAATTTTTTCTACTCCTCTGTGAATGTATCCTAGTTCAGGAATTGTATCTACAACAGTTTCTCCGTCAACTTTGACTCTAAGAGTCCATAAACCATGTGTCATAGGGTGTTGAGGTCCCATTGTAATCCACATTTCTGCCATAATTATTCCTCTAACTTCATTTCTTTTTATCTGAATCCAACGGCTTTCTCATGAATCCTTGAGCATCATCATACATTTCATTATGATCGTGATATCTGATTTTATGTGGTTTTTGTAATGGATGAAACCCCGGGGGGGAGTCATGAGGATTCAAAACCCTCATCATATTTTCATGACCTTCAAATTCAATTCCAACTAAATCCCATGTTTCTTTTTCATTCCAATCAGCACCTTCCCATATAGATTGAACACTTGGGATTTTAGGTTCATCTGTTTGTGGAAGAATTATTGACACCTGATATTCTAAAGGAATATCCATTCCAGAAAGTTTGGATGCATTGATTACAGTTTGTTCTCCTACGTTTGGATTTTTAATTCCTTTACGAGTCAAATGAATTACTACTTCCCAACCTTTTTCTGGAGTTCCTGGTTTATACCCGGGTTTACCAGAAATAAATTCAAATTCTAAGGGGTAATGTATTCCTGTAATCATTCCTAAATAGTCAACACCCTGTTCGAATTTTAACCATTTTGCTAAACTAGGCCATTGATTTGGAGGGCAATCAATATGTACAAAGGAATATTTTTTACCACTTCTATGTTGACAGGCTTCAGCCTTAATACCAACAAGATCAAATCTTTTATTTGTTTCTAAAATAGCATTTTCAACAGCAGTAATATTTTGTTCTGGAGAAATACTTTGCATTTTAAACACCTCTTAATCTTCTCCAATAATTATAGGAGCATCTGTCTCACTTTCTTTAACAGGGGGTGCTCCAATTCTGATAATCTTCTCTCTTAATTTCCCAAATCCGTCAATTAATGCTTCAGGTCGAGGGGGACAGCCAGGAATATAAACATCTACTGGAATAATTGTATCAACACCCTCGAGAATGTTGTATGACTGGAAATAGGGTCCACCTGATATGGCACATTCTCCCATGGCGATACACCATTTTGGTTCTGGCATTTGTTCCCAAAGTCGAACAATTGGATCTGCGAATTTTTTACTTATGGGTCCATTAACTAACAGAACATCGCATTGCCTTGGAGATGAACGGAAAAACACACCGAACCTTTCGGCATCAAATCTAGGTGCTCCTGCTGCAGCCATTTCAAGTGCACAACATTTAATTCCCAAATGCAGGGGAAACAAACTTTTTCTTTGAGCCCAATTGAAAAATCTTCCACCTAAAACCCCAATTAATTGTTTTATTTTTGTTGCTTTGAGCGCTTCATCAGTTACATTACCAACAACATCAATTAACGCTCTACTGTTAAAAATAGTATAATTTTCAGACTCTTCACTCATTTTATCCCTCAAATATAGATTCTTCCTCTTTTACGGAAAACATGCCACACACCAAGACTCATTAGAAGAAGAAATATTCCTGCAATAAACATTGCAGTTGTCGCCTCTTGGTAACTTTGACTACTTGTATCTGCAACATCAGCAGTCATGGTTAATGTTCCTGCTAGTGCAAGGAACATAAAAGCAATATCAAATACTAGGAAAATAATTGCATACCAATAATACTGGAAATGGAATTGAATCATAGCCCCACCAACAGGTTCAGAACCACATTCATATGTGGATAATCTTCTAGGGTACAAGCTGTGATCTGTTTCATATCCAGGTAGGAAATATGACCGAGTAATATTTGGATTAGCTGAGTCCGTTACTGGCCTTACAAACCTAGTAACAATAAATTGACTAAGTGGGAAAAGTATGCCTAGAATAGCCATTAAACCAACGGCTACGTAACTATCGGTCACCGTCATTTTTTCGACATCCTAGAGGGTCCTTAGGGCCCCCTAATTAGTTCGACTTAAACATAGAAAATAAGCATATGCTTTCCCAAAAAATTTAGTCACGCCTAATCTTTTTAGTTTATTCTAATTTCTTTCTTTGAAAATATAAACTACATAATGCAGCAATTGTAATACACGATAAAGCCGAAATATGGCTGAATGAGGGTAAGAATCCCCCCCCTTCTTCTCCGACGACTTTTAATTCAATATTTTCTCTTCCAATCATTCCTGTAGTATCTTCTGGTTGAACACTAACAGTAAATTCAAACTCATCAGTTAATGTTGATTCGGGTGGTTCAACTTTAACAACAATTACTCTAAATTCACCTGGTGCTAATGTAAATTCAAGGTCATCACTATCTGGAATTAATGGAATCCAACCCCTTAAGCCTTCAGATAATACTACAACAACTCTTTCATTTGTATTACCATCATTATATATCCTCAATTCAAAATTAGCGTTATCAGGATAATTAATATTTTGAGTGGTACTACCAATAGCTTCAATTTTCAAATCATGAATTGTTTCAATGTTTACAAGAACTTCTAATGTTTTTATGTCTTCAGCATTATATTCCGATCTAACATCAATGTATACAGTCCCTCCAGAACCATCTTCAGCATCCTCGTCAATGTTCAAAGAAATTTTTACTTCTAGTGCATACAACATAATTTGATGGGTATCTACTAAGTTTCCAGCTAACCAGGTTTTATTTGCTTCATCCATGTCGGAAAATTCAAGAATATCGCCATTAGGATTGGTAGCAAAATTTCCTGTAGCAATCTCTCTTAGAACATATTTCATCGGAACAGGAATTGATTCTGAGCCATCGTAAAGAATTCCATTTCTGTCTATAACTAATTCATATTCAATTCCGTTTAGAGTTCTAACTGTGATTACAGCATTATCTTCTTGAGGATTCCCATAAAAAACACCATCATTTTGAATCCAAAAGACAAATTCAGCACTACCACCTGGAGCTCTAGTTATTTCAACTTGATTTGGATTTTCTCCAGGTTCATCAAAAAATGCGTTCATTCTAAAAATTAGATTTGAACTGGTAGTTGTGATGTTAAATGATTTTTGTAAATTAATTTGATCTGCTGTATTTAGAACTTGAATTGTGGAACGACATTGGCTTTTTTCTCCACCATCAATCGTAACTTTAGCTAAGAAATTTTTTGTTGTTTGAGCAGGAATATTAGCCATAGTAATTTGTATTGTGTTTCCGTTATCTTCAAAGAAACGAACATCCCAATCTGAGTTTCCACCATCACTACTTGTGCATGAATTTTTTGAAACCACGAAATTATAATTGTCTGCGATATTTCCGGTATTTGTTACTGTAAACGGATAAGATACCGTTGCCCCATCTTTTCCAGATTGAGACGTGACAGAAACTCCAAGGTCTATTCCATGCTTTTCACCAGCATAAACTGCGATAGTATCTGAATCTAAAATATCTCCATTACGGACTAATTTAATTTCATAAACAACTGCTTCATCGGCCAATGCATTTAGAGGTACTGAAACATTAATATTTACATTTACTGTTTGTCCTTGTTCCACTGAAATTGAATTTATGCTTCCACCAGTATTTCCTGAATCAAAACTATAACTCCATCCAGATGGTTCGTTTGCAGAAATAGATACAGAAAAAGAATCAGGACCATTACCTGTATTTTTTATTGTAATTGGAAAAGAATCAGAGTTCCCTGGTTCTATTTTGAAATCACCAACACCAGTGGATGTAATTTCTCCATCGTGGAATTGCCCAACAGTAACTTCCAGGGTACTTGTACAAACAATTCTTCCTGAGTTCCCTTGTTCATTTACTCTGACAGTAATTGAATGAGTAGTCCCAGCACTTGCAGAATTATCAGGACTAACTAAAATATCAAAAACGTAATTTCCATCTAAACTCAATTCTCCATTAGAAGGCTCAATATCTTGAACCCACGAATTCTTACTTCCAGCAGTATTAATTACAATATTAAAATCAGTATTACCTTCATTTTTTACAGTAAACCTTGCTGTAGTATCTCCAAAAGGCTCAGCGCTTACACTTACCGATGAACTTGTAAATGAACAATCTTTAATTTCAGGAATTTCTAATTCTAATTCTAGTTCGTCTGTTGTATTTTCTTCATCAGCACCTAATCCCGCATTTGTCACTCTTGCATCAATCAAGAAACATGCTGTTAGTGCTTCATCTTGATTATCGAATCCAGTAACCGTAAATGTGACAATTTCTTCATCTCCACTATCAAGTTGAACTTGATTTGGTTCTATATCTAGGTTGAAACCTGAAGATTGATCACATCCAAAATCATCATCTCTAAATGATGTTGAAAGGTCAATTGTTTCATTAAATTGACCTGTATTCTCTACGGTGACGGGCCATATCATTTCCTCATCATTTCCATTCCATGTTTTTTTCTCAGGATGTTGAGTACTTATTTCGACGCCCCATGTGCTTCCTCCACTACCTTCTCCAGCCGTTGTTGTTACTGTAACGTCAGCATTTCCAGGAGTTGGATCAGTTACTGCTCCAACTTCATTAGCCACAGCATTAACTGTAGTATCACAAGATTCAGCAGGCTGTGCTGTGAGATTAACGTATAACATTACATCTACAGAGTCACCAGGTGAAATTGCACCTTGTGGTTGCTCAACTGTAGATGAATAGCCAGTACATTCAGGGCCATTTGAAGCTGATAGCGAAACAGTAATGTCGTTTTCTCCATCATTATTTACTATGATTGTATATTCTGCTGTAGTTCCGGGATCAGCTTCTTGAGACATTGGCATTGCATTAAGTGATACTGATGCAGCAGCATAAACTGTTGGAATTGAAGATAGAAAAAGAAGTGCTGTTAAAATAAATGCGTAACTTCTAGACGGCATTTTATCTCTGCTCATACATCTGCGAGTCCACACATATATCAAAAACCCATTCTATATTTGTATAAGTATCTGTTAAAATTTAACATTTTGAGAAAATTTCATATTTTATTTCAATTTTATGAATTTATCTTTATGTTTCATTGCATGTTCTCTTGCCTTGTCTTCTGGATAACCGGTTGAAATTAATTGTTTTACATATTGTTCAATTTTTTCTTTTGCTTGCGGAGTTAATTCATTTTCAATTATCTTATTTGATAATTTTGATGTATTTTTTGGGAAACTTGTAATTGGTGGAATATTCATTTGCTTCGGCATAATTGGTAGCGGAGGTAATTTAATTGAATTGGATTTTTTACCCAATAAGCTATTTTTTGGGATTAAAACTACAGCTCCTGCGATTAGTGTAATTATTAATAGTAATAATCCAAAAATCATGAAGTTATTAGACCCGGAGTTCAAACTTGCATCATATTCTTCGTTTCCTTCAGAAATAATATCAAAGACATAAACTCCTCCATTTATCTCATTATTATTTTGTAATTTTAGTTGAATTTCATATGTGCCGACTTCAATTGGGGTTAATTCTAAAGAAACTCTTTTACTTTCGCCTGGATTTAAAACAATCCAATTAGTATCATCAAATCGTGATTCCCATCCATTAGGTACAATAACCTCTAATTTATCACTTATTTTTTCATTTCCAAGATTTGTAACTTCAAATTCTACCGTTGATACCTTATTATATTCAGCGAGAGGTATTGAGACATCTACCCAATCTAGTTTAAATTCTTGGGGTATTGTTAAATTATATGTGCTGTTCACTATGTAATCATCTTCGAATTCTAAAATAAAGTTGATAATTTCGATATTTCCAGCTTGCATCGTAATAGGAATTGTCAAGATACAGTTTGCAATTTTTATTTCTGAGGGTTCAAATGATTCCAAAGAATCGCAGACACTTTCCCATTGATTATTACTTTGAATAATTACATTTTCTGGAGTGAAACTTCTAGTTCCTTCATTAGAAATTGCCCACCTAATATTAAAAGCAACCCCAATTGGCGGGAATTCTCCATTTTCTAGATCAATTTTCTGACCTTCACTAGATTGTAAATCTAAAAACTGTATTGATGGTTCTGGCAGATAAATAACATCTAATTCATCAATTAATTCAAATGTTGAACCTTCTAATGTTGTCATAATTAATTTAAAACTTCCACCCTCTGCTTGACCATTTCCTTGAATTGGAATAATAACATCTACATATGAATTAGGCTCAATTTCAAAAAATTTAGTATACGTTAGTACAATCCAACCAGAAGGCATAATTGCATTAACAGTTACTGAAGATAATGCGTTTCCATTATTTATTAATTTAAATGATAAATCTAATCTTTGATCTGGCATTAATTTTTCAAGAGTCATATTAGTAATCGGATTAATCATTTCATAAGTTCCAACTACCAAATCCACGGTTTTATTCCATGTTTGTTCCGGGTCATTTTGAGAAATTGCTTTGATATTTAATTTAATTATCGTACCTGCAGAAATTAATGCTACTGGAGGATAAATCGTTATGCTCAAATCTTTTTCATCAGATTCTGCTAATAAACCACTATTAATTGTACTTGAATCCACTTCTTCAAATTTTGCATCCCAGTATTGAGGGGGTTCCAGTAAAATATCATAACTTTGTACTGAATTACCCCCGTTGATGAATTTTAAATCGAATGATGTAGGGTTAAGTGGCGAAACTAAAACTTGTGAATTTGTAGACATTATTGCCAAAGGTAAATTTTGAACATATAGACTGATTATTAATCTTTCTTCAATATTATTATCGGTATCAGTTCCAACTAATTCAATATCATAATATCCAGGTTCTGGAGGGAATTCTAAGTCTGGAATACTTAATGAAATTAAAACCTCAACAGTTTCTTGTCCATCTAGATTATGATTTGTTTTCGAAAAACTTACTGTCCATTGCTTGGAAAGTAAAGTAGAGCGTTGGATTGGATAATTTGCATCAATTGTCGTATTTGTTTCAATAAATGCTGTATTTGTTAGATTTACGGACCATATTGCAGAATCACTATTTGAATTCCTCCATTCAATTACAGGCATCTCAGAATTTAGATTAATTCCCGGAGTAGTAACCTGAATACTATCATAATATATATTATTCAATTCATCCATTTCATCCAACACATCGTTTGAATCAACATTAACAGAAATTTCTTTGACACCAGATGAATCAGGTGTCCAATCCCAAGTTAATACTGTTTTTGCTCCAGTTCCTAATGTTAGTTCGTAGGAATTGATACTTTGTCCATCTACCATTAATTCAACATCAAAATCATTTGCCTCGGTATTTCCTATATTCTGAATTTCATAACTAATTTGAATTTCTTCACCAACACTTGGAATCATTTTACTTGTAATGAATGAACCGGGAACAGGAATAATATCTGGACGTAAATCATTTATTCCAACTCCGCTTGCTGCTATAGCAAACATTTGAGATCTAGGGCCTCCATGTTGAACATCAGAGACTGTTATTTTCCATAGTCCCGTTTGGGCATTATCCACTAATACCACTTCAACATTATTCGTATCATCTGCAGTTCCTCCAATCACTGAACGACCGTTTTGAAATACATTTCCAAGGTAAATCGTACCATCAGGAGCTTCAACCTCTAAATTTAAATCATTAACTAATTGTTTTGAAGAGAACCTTGAACCCATATGATCTGACCATGCTAAAGCTACTTTGAATGGAGATCCAGGAGACGTTACATTGATGTTATATTCTAAACTAGTACCACTATTAGATAGTGAAGATCTATCATCTACCCAAATACCTCTTCCACCAGTAGGAGCAATTGAATTTTGAAGATTTATCCTTCCCCATCCCTCATTATTGTTAGGAATATCCCTAGTTCCAACATCTTGGGCGCCTAATATTAGCATTGCTTTCATTAATGCGCCTTGGGGAGAAGCTCTTCCAGCAACTTCAGTCAAATATTCTCTAACTAATGCTGCTGCTCCAGCAGCATTAGGAGTTGCCATTGAAGTTCCCGTGTACTCCATGTAATACTGATTATCCCAAGAAGAACTTCCATCATCATTAGCTTCTTGTGATTTACAAGAACGTACATATCCTCCAGGAGCTAAAATATCTGGTTTAATTCTATCATCATCTGTAGGACCTCTAGCTGAACCACTCATGATTGTATTAGGTGCTGCACCATATCGACTTTGATGCATACCTACTGTAAGTGAATTTTTTGCAGTTGACGGGGAAGATACTGTGCCAGAATTAGGGCCATCATTTCCTGCAGCAAAAATGATTGAAAGACCTTGATAACCATTGTAATAGCGATCATATTGATTTGCTTTATCATCCACGTCTTCACTTTCACTTGTGTATGCGCCTTGTGCAGCACTTCCAAAAGATCCCCAAGAATTTGAATGTATTCTTGCACCAGCAGAGTAGGCATTACTGAACAATGTGATTAAAGAAGGAGAATAAAAATCACCACTGTCATCGTCCTCCATTGCTTGAAAGTATAGTTCAGCTTGTGGAGCTACGCCTGCATACCCACCTCTAGTTCCATCTCCTAATACAGTACATGCTACATGAGTTCCATGTCCACTCCATTTATCTCCTGTTTTTCCTCCATCATTTATTACATCAATTTTAGCATCTATACGATTTCCAAAATCTCCATGATCATGATCAATCCCTGTATCTGCAACTGCAATTAACTGCCCGCTTCCATTAAGGCCATTTGTAGGAAAATATGTAGTAACACTTGACCATTTCATATGTGTCCTTGAATTATCATTATAGATTGAAAATTCAGGGGAAATTCGGATCCATGCAACACCTGGATCTAATAATAAATTAATTAAATTTGAATTTGATGTTTTTCCATCAAATCTTCCATTATCCCATTTTTCTATATCATTAATACTTAAGTCCAATAATTTTGGTAAATTTGAAAATAATAAATCACCTTTAATTCCGGTAGTTTCAATTTTCTCATGGAAACCTTCACCATCCGATTTTCTCCAACCATCAATTCGCAGTAATATCTCTTCAATCTCATGATTTTGATTTAATAATTCTATAAGTACATCTCCTAAAATCAATGCAATTGGGATTGGATGAATTGCTTCAATTTCTTCTAAACTATTTATTTCTTCTAAACTAGAACTAGGCCCCTGAACAATAAAACCACTGGGCCAAATATATTCTCTAATCGTTAAACCTTCTATTTCATTTAAATTATTTCTCGCATCCGTTAGTGGCACATTACCATCAACTATTATTAATTTAATATCCGAACGTATTTGAGTTAAAATTTCTGGAATTTCTATTGTTTGAACAAATTCTTCAGAATTAAATAAACCAATCCTTGTCCAAGCTTCTGAGGGTCTTTTTTTAATTTCTACATCATGATATTCAATAACTTCTAAATTATGTAACTGGTTTGGATCTATATTTATTATTTCAACTCTTTTTTCCAAACCTTCTTGGGAGAAAAGCTCATTTTCAACAGGTTTTGCTAACGGAGACCAGCTTGTCAAAATTAATAATAATAATGCAATTATTACATGCCGAACTTCTCTGTTCACATTAACTCCGTCTTTACTTACCCTATTCAATGGTTTAGTATAGATGAGCCAATTAAATGATTAACCAATGTCTTTTGGCTTTATTTGTAAACCATTCGTAAACCCAATCGCCAACTGGGTGAGTCCAAGTAGTAGATCTTTGATTATTTTTCCCATCTTTATAATTTATAGAAATTTTTATTTCATAATTATCCCAAACAGTTGCTCCAGGTACAGTTAATTCTAAATCGTCACTTGCAACACTGATATGTGCTCCAATTGTTTCACGATAAAAAATAGTATTGTTTAGTTCATTTCCTTCTAAATCCTCAAATGAAATTTCTACACTAACCTCACTTATTTCTCTACTTCCTAAATTATGAACTTGTGTTAAAATTACGTGACCACCACCAGATTGCATATAAATTACTTCGACATTAACAGCATCTCTTGGAATAATCCAATAATAAGTTGCAAAAATACTTGAGAAAAATAAAAGAACCATTAATGAGGCTGCTAATAACCTAACAGGTGAAAAAGTACCTTGGATTGTCCTTAATAATTCAGCTGCATTTTCACTTCGTTCTAATTCTTCTTCAGTTGCATATACTGTATCAGAAATCTGAATCAGTTTTATTTCATCATCATCCTCATAATCATCCATATTGTTCAACTCAAAAAATAGTAAATAGAAGTGTTAAAATTCCACTAGAAATTGGTTCAGGAAATACAAAGTGTGTTGTTGTAGCTCTACCATTTGTTACCGAATTTAATAATGATAAATCATTACCGATTCCATTGATTGCAAATGTAGATGCACTAGGAATAATCCCTGTAATTTGGGCATCAATTAAAACGCCTTTAGCATCCCAATTAATTCCACCCATTTCTATATCTGCACTACCTGTAGCAATAACTTTACCTCCAGTTACATCACTGATTACTCCTATTGGATAAATGTCTCCAATATAATAAGCATGAACAGTTGCACTTCGTAAATTTTCACCAAGAACTTCACTACTTTCTAGAAATACTCCAGGTTGGATTGGTGTATTACTTTGTCTAAGATAAAATCGTTTAATGCCATTTGGAAACGACTCTATTTTCATTCCCCAATTATCAGTATGCTTGATACTCGTGGTACTTGGCATATCTTCCGCAAGCATTAGAATATCTGATCTTGAATCAATTGCTCTTCCTGTAGCATAAATGTAAAGATCCATATCATCACCATTAGAAGTATAATCAAGATTGTTTAATCCCTGAAATGTAGTATCTTCAGTAATATCAAAATCTTTTGAAGGACCCGTAGAAAGATGTACTTCACCAGGTAAATTTCTCATGAAAGCTGTGGCTGGCCACCAATTTCCATCAACATAACGTGCCATTGTTATCATTAGAGCATCTACCGAATTTGGAGCAGATGTTGAACCGCCAGGAGCGGGAACTGTAAGGTCTAACTCTAGTATGTCTCCTATTGTCGCTGCAAAGTTTGCTCTAGTGGGTATATCCACAATTAATGAAGAGATACGTTGTTGTAGAACTTTATCAACCATTGTAATTTGTGCATATTCTAATGAAGTTCCCAAATCAAATTGCATATCTGTGTATATTCGTGGAACTACCAATGTTGAATCTGTAGATAAATACATTTTTATTTCAACATCGGTAGCTCTAGTTGTATCAAATCCTGCTAGGTTTATTTTCAAATTCATACCTTCTAAACCATTTACAGAAATAATCAAATCATCATATTTTGGTTTCCAATCGGTCATTTTTAAATCTAAACTCCATTGAGGAATATCATCATCGACAAAGTAAAAATAACTCATATCAACAATTGGAGCCATTTTAGGTAGCCATGCTTTAATGTGGTAAGATCTTTCATCATGAGCTTTAATTCCGGATTCACCTAATAATTCCAAATCAATATTTTTTAATTCTTCAGAATTAATCCATCCGTCTCTCATCATAAATGAAAGACTGGTTGGGTCCCTAATTCTATTTTCCATTATAGCAAAAAATCTATGATGCTCATCTTCAGAAATTATTTCATCTTTCAGAATATCAACTAAATCTGAAATGGAATTATTAGTTAAATTAAGCATTGAAAAATCTATATCTAATAATGTTCTTTCTATAAATTCCGCAGAAATACCATGAACCCAAGCAGGTTCATCCAAAACATAGTCTCCCTTTTCAAGTTCAATAAAAATATCAAATTCTTCATCTGATTCTAAATTTAGAACTAAACTTGCATTAATATCTCCAGGTTCAGGACCTAGAAAATCTCTAGTTAAATTGCCAACTAAATCATTTACTCCCGTACCAAAGCCAATCAAGCCTGCAAGGAAATTAGATATTCCATTTATTCCACTTTGTTCGCCAAAGCTCGGTAAAACTAACGAATTTCCAGAGTCATCAGTCGGTACATCCACCACTAAATTACCTGGTAATGGAGAAATTTGTAACGTAGCATTCAATCCAAGATGTTTATTCTCATAAGTGGTTTCATCGATAAGTTTTGCATTAAATGTATTTCCTTCAGGACGAATCATCTTAATTTGGGCTAATCCATCAACTCCGCTTGCACCAGGAATGACAGGAGAACGCCATGAAGCAGTAAGTAAATTACTAATTTTTACAGATAAACTTGCTTCATTGATATCTCCGTTTTGCCAGTGATAAGCATGATCTCCATCTAAAACATAATCCTTAGATGCGTTAGAAATTTGAATTGCAATCGAGCCCAAAGGTTCATTTGAAGTATATCCTACTTCGTCACCTAATAAAATTTCAAAATCATTAGGTAATCCTTCCAATTTTAGTGCATTTCTTTGTTTTCCAGATTCTGCAGTGTAGGTTAAACTAGAAATTCCAGAATCAGCAGTATAGTGCATAGATTCAGGAGTTTGTATAATACTTAAATTTCCAGGTCTTCCTACAAGGAGAGCAGATTGAAATGCTGAAATATTTATTGAATTACTTTCATGTTCTAAATATGCAAATCTAAAATTTTCTCCAGAACTCATTTTTATTTGTATGTCTCTAGCATCCTCATTTGGATCAAATGAATAATGGATATCTGATAAACTAGTAAATTTAGCGCTCAAACCAACTCTGCTTAAAGGTTCAACTTGTCCCAATCTTCCAGTAACATAATCTAAATCAGTATCTTTTGTTAACATGAAATGATCTTCTGAAATTGTTGGATGTGAACTACTTCCGAATAATATCATTATTTCTCCTAGGAATCTCTGGAATCTACTTTCTCTAACACTGCTCATCATTTCGATATTTATGTCTCCTCCGCTTGAACCCGATGTTTCGGTTAATGCTTCTGGAAGTGTATTTAAAATTGAACCTATGTTGATTATTACATCAACGATTGTAATAATTGCTCCATCAAGAAGTTGACTAAAAGCACTTAGGCTAGGATCATTGGGCGTTTCAATTTCATTATTATTTCCTCCTAATTCGAATGAACCGTATAGTACAATAACCTCTGGAATATCGGTTAAAGTAAAGTGAATTCTTCTATGATCTGACTCATTTCCGTATCTTTGAAACCATGAAATATAGTCCAATTGTTCAACTTTTGTTTTCGAAGCAACTAATACGAGAGTGTTGGGTCTAGAAGAACTATGCGGGTTTACTGGTAATGTAGGATCATTACTATTTTCAGATGAATCTCTGGTGAAATTTTTAATTCCTAAAATAAAAGACAACCTTGATGGTCTTTGTCCAGGTAGGTCTATTTCATTATCATAACCTAACATTTCATAAATTCTATCAATTTCATCGGGCTCGAAACTTTGAGAAGGTAATTTTCTTATCCATCCAATAGCTTCAGTAATATTTCCATATTCATCACCTTCTTGAAGTTTAGATCTATCTTCATAATAATGAATTCTTAAATCCGTATCTCTTTCTGCCCAAAATTCGATAGTGTCTAAACCATCTTCTCCAAGATTATCATTTCTTATAATTAAATCAATTTCCTCGGGTAGACAGTAGCGTACTGGGATATTCGTACATGGAGTGCCAGAGTTACCAGTTGGATGGAAAGAAGCATCAATATAAGCCATTTCAAGTATTTCAGTGGGATTAGTGCCGACTGGATAGTGAACATATCCAAGTCCCACTGAAATTCCACAATCTTGTTGTTCACTTGGTAAATTTCTTTGTTCGGGAGTGTATTCAACTCTACACCTGGCCTGATCAGTATTAACTAAATTTAGTGAATATGGTGACGCTAACATTGCTAAGCTTAATTCCGAACTTCCTTCAAATACACCCAATAATGTTAGAAGACCGCCTGCAGCTGCATCAACAGCTGAAAGCGTAGTATCTGTAATATTCAATGTAACTCTTTCCAAACCTACATTTAGTTCGAATAATTCTGGACTTTGGGTAAATCTAGAATCTATTGTCCAGACATAACTTTCACCAACTTCTGAACCTACTGATAAATCATAAGTAAATCCTTTTAATAATGAAACTTCTAAATGATCCAAATCATCCCACATTGGATCATTAATGTCAATTGTACTAACGGTGTAGGAGATAGTTGGTTTAACCCATAGTTGTGCAGGAACTCCTGTTGAAATATCGAAAATACTTCCATCATATGGCCAAGGATTACCAAAATTATCAATAATATCCCAAGTCTCACCCTTTCCAAGATCAATATCGGCATTATCTGGGAAAATTGAAATTGTAAGAGTTACAACAATATCTGCCTCATCATCTCCATCAATATCAATTTCATTATTGAATGGGTTGGGGGGAAATGCAATTAATTGACCATAAAATGATGCATTATCGAATAATATTATACCTTCATCATCATTTATTGTAGAATAATTTGTAATTACGACATAATTATCAATTCCCCATGGAGCAAGGGTTTCCCATAAACTTGCAGGAAGCCCCTCAGGTTTTTGTTGAGGATTTTCGAGCATTTGATAAGGAAGTGGATGTAATGGTTTATTCGGGTTTGTATCAGTCAAAATTAAATCATTTAAATCGGTTGAATTTTCCCCAAAGGGATCTTCTAACCCACTTTCTCGTTCTCTTTCATTAATTTCGTCAAGTATTGCTTGGGATGCTATTGGTGCAGCTTCTTCACCATCACCAATAAAATCAGATGCAGAAACCTCGTGAAGTTTATCTAATACTCCAAAATCATTAGTTTTTAGTGCACCAGATTGAGCCGAAACAAGTGGAGAAAAACTAGAAATCATCATTAAAATAATCAATAAAAAAGCAATTTTTGTCTTTTTAATTTTCTTAACGCGGGGAAGCTCCAAGATAAGTCGAATCCCCTCCATGATTATAGCAGGTAATGACCTTACTCATTTACCATTGCCCTTAATGGATGGATTTTAGTATTAATTTTCTTAAAAATATTACAAGTCCATATCATCATCATTTTGATTATCTTTATTCAGTATAAGATTTTCTGGTAAAGGTGGTAATTCAATTTTCAATCCTCCTTTATTTCTCTTTGTAGTATCACGTTCTTTTTTCATTCCAGGAATTTCCATTTTTAATCCAGAACCCGTATTTTGTTTTTCTACTTTATTTTCATTTTTCATTTCTTTTAGGAATGACAAATCATGTTTATCTTCTTTTGATTCTTCTATTATTTCTGGTTCTTCCATAAGAGCTTCAAGCATGTTGTTTCCGATATCATTATTGGTTTGAATAGAAAAATTATTTTGAGGCGTATTTGCGGAAGGGATTCCAGCAATATCGTGATAATTGACTTGTTGTACTTGAGGTCTACTCCATTGATTCTCTGTATTCCCAGCATTTGCAATATTAGCTAAATCCGTTTGATCATCGCCATATAACTCTTGAGATAATTCTTGTTGTTTTAATTCTGCTTTTTCTTCAGGAGTTAAATTTCTTCCTTCTGCTTCAATTCTGTCAATTCTTTGTTGAATATTTTTCCATGCAAGGAAACCTCCAATACTCAATAAACCTAGTAAAATAAATCCTCCAGCAAAATATACCATTGACGAGGTTTCAGGTGGTGGGGCTTCAGATACTGCAACTGAATGAGTTAACTCTAACTTCCTATTTTCAGAATTTAAAACTTGAACCATTACAGTGTAAACTCCTGGAGTAGAGTATGTATAGCTCATTTTAGCTTCATTTGTTGTAGTATCATATGCTCCAATAATCCAATCATTTCTTTTATCACCATCATTATTACTATCTGTACTCAAGTCGATATCCCAACGAAAAATTAAATTAGAGTCTTCAGGATCAGTAGCTTTAATTTTAAAATCTAATTCTGTTGATTGTACAATATTATCATTGGGCCAGGTTACTGAAATTAGTTCTGGAGGTGTCGCATCGATAATTGTGATACTTAAACTAGTCTGAACCATATTTCCTGAAATATCTGTAACTTTAACATCTAAAGTATGCAACCCTAATTCTGTTGTTGGTAATATGAAAGAAGAACCTTGATTTGGATTAACGTCAGAATCCCAAATCCATTCAATTTTATCAATTTCATGATTGTCATTACAATCACAATTTAGTGTAACATCAGAATTTTGTTCAACAAGTGCATTATTAATAATTCCAGAAATTCTCAAATTTGGTTCAATTGAATCAACAACAGTTATTGAAATAGATGATGTTGCAGTCGCTCCATCAGATCTTAAGATTTCTAAACTTACAGAGTATTGACCTGGAGAATCCCATTTTGCATTTGCTGCGGTAGAATCAATAATACCAATATTTTCAATATCCCAATTATAATTTTCAATTTGATTCCATTTATTGGGTGAAGATGAAGCATCTAATTGAAGAGTATCTTCTAATTGAATCTCTGTTGAATTATGAGATATAATTTCAATTATTGGATTGAGTATAGGAGTGATAAATATTGTAATTGTTGTTGCCATCTTTGAATTTCCTTGATTCTGATAAATGAACCATAATGGTGTATTAGCTAATTCTGAGCTAATTACTAAATCTAATTCATTATCTTCAGAAATGATTAATGTATCTTCAGCCCAAATTTGATCTTCATTAAGATTAACCAAGTCATTGAATTGCCATTTGGTTAAACCAATTTCACCATTCCCAAATAATGGATTTGATTTAATTGTGATGATATCGCCTTCATCGAATAATAATGCTTCATCATTAATATTTCCAATTTCTAGATTTTCTTCTAATTGTATTATTGAATTATGAGGTGTCCATTCCCAAGTTTCATTATTTAATATAATTGAAATTCCAATAGAAACCGAAGTTCCTCCTCCTGCGCCTCTA
>CEOV01033575.1_pt1 | contig 42555 bp, 66 predicted proteins | sample 530631 | NCBI WGS metagenome assembly CEOV01 (sample SAMEA2620756, study PRJEB7988) | marine metagenome | isolation source: saline water (ENVO:00002010), including
ATATCTTTAACAGCCACATTACTAGCAGTTACATTTAATGAATAACTTTGTGTTTTTGCTCTTATGTTTTGTAAATTAGGAACAGCATCACCAGTTAACCAAACATACAAATACTTTGTGGCATTATCAAAGTACCATTCGTTTTCACTGTTTAGGAACTCCAATTTGTTTTCCAAATAGTAGTAATGATGTTTTGTTTTCCATAAATCCACATTGTCATAACCTAACCTAATTACTGTGTTAGCAGAATCTAATGTTTGAGAGTTTACAACTTTGGTATAACTTTTAAATGAACCAACGTTTAAGTTGACTATTGAATTGGCAAGAGTAAATGTATTTGATAATGCTTGTTGGCTTGTAACAAAGTTATACAAACTAATGTTGTTATGTGCTACATCAACTATCTCTCCATTGTCATAATAATAATGACTGCTGGTTCCGTTACCTATAACAGTTTCAGAATTATCAGTGATGTCTCCGTTGTTTTTATATTCATAATATCCGTGACCCCAATTATCAAAACTGTACACACTATCGTCGCTCCATTGAGCACTTGGCCATCTAGCATTTATAACTTCGTTTCTGTTGTGAAACAGTTGCCATATTTCAACGTTTGAATTTAATTTTACTTTGTAAATTGTTTTATTGTTTATTGTTACATTTGCGTCTGTAACAATGTTTGCAGTATGTGTTTGCCAATTACCATTATTAACAGAGGTGTCTGCTAAATCATAAATTGCTCTGGTTCCATCAAAGGTAACATTACCACTATTAACTGCTTGTAATGTTAGACCAGTAGTTGATATTGTCTGCTCGTCAAATTCATAAGAGCCATCTGCAAAATAGATTGTATTTTGGTCTGTGATTCTTGAAATAGCATAGTTTAGTGTTTTAAATGGAGCACTTACATTTCCACTTACAATAGCATTATCAGTGCCAGTGTTTGACACATAGTAAGGTTTGATATCAACAGTTGTTTCTTCTGGTACGTTTCTGCGACCTGCTCCCAGGGAACCTGTTGTAGAAGTTACGAAAGGCATTATGCGAAGTCTACCATTTGTCCAAGCACTATGTAACTGCTACCGTTTCTCAATATAGTAAATGAGAAAGCATCTAAGCCGTTAGCAGTTCCTGTTGGAGCAGACCCTCCTTGCCATTCTATGGTTTGTGCCGAACCTTCTATTTGTACAGCACTAACTACTCTTGCGGTAACACCTTGATTAACTATTATGGTTATGCTTGTGGTGTACCCATCATCTAAGTTAAAGTTTGTAAAGTTTGCTGTGAAGTCACCTGCTGGTGTTGTGTGATAGAACACATGCCCATCATTGAGATTATGTGTAACTGTTCCACTTTGTCCTGATAGTGAACCAAATCTTTCTTCTACACCTCTCTGAAAATGTACGTCTCTTGTAAAAGTTACTTCACTACTTGAACTAACAGCAGTATTACTGTAATTTTGTGCGTCTAAATAGGCTTGTACTTGTGTGTTGCCATATGCAACATTACTATAACTGTTTGTGCTTAAAAAACTAGCAACATTACTGTCGTTATATGCGACATTACTATAACTGTTGGTGCTTAAAAAAGTAGCAACATTACTGTCTCCATAGTTACCACCTGAGCCTGAAGCATCTGCTGGTGTAAATGTGAATACACCACTGACATTTGAATATGCTAAACTGCCGTTTCCACTTGGTTCTGCAGTTGTTACACTGATATCTGTTAAACTTATTATACCTTGTGATGACACATAAGAAGCAACATTGGCATTACCATAAGTACCTGTTGTACTTACAGGTGCTTTTGCTGTCCATTTTTCACCGTCATAAGTGAATGTTATGTTGTTATAGGTATAGGTATCTCCACCACTTGGACTGCTTGGAAAACTTATATCTGCCATTTATTACTCCTACTTCTTTTTCTTTTTTGTGGTATTGCTAACGTTCTTAGCCTTACCTCTTCTATTTTTATTAGGATCTTCTCTACGTTTTTTCCTAACTGCGGCGGCTATTGCCTTTTTGCCACCTTTGGCTCTTAAACTTGCCGCTCTTGATTTGCTTAGACATTTAGGTTTACCTTCACCTTTTTTGCTGTCACCACACTTACCAATTCTTTCACCTTTAGTATTATAACGGTCCCAGCCTCCGCCTCCAGCACCACCTTTTTTGCCTTTGCCAAACCATGCTCTTAAATTTTCTTCAACTGCTTCTTTTTTAACACAATTAGGCACACGTTTTCCAAACATTGTTTTCATACCTTTTTTCTCATAGCCTTTCCAACATTTTTCAACTATTGCTTCTACAATGCTTGGGTCTATTTCTTGTGCTGTAAATTGTTGCATTAAGTCAACAATGTCTGTATCATTGTCTATGATTTTATAATCTTGGTCTATCAGTAATGCTACATTGTCATCATAACCTTGATTCTCACCACTGAGTATATGCATACCATTACTTAACTCTATATGGTCATCTTGATTTACCCATCTGTGAATAACTGATTCAACTTCCTCATGTGGAAGTTTATCCAATTTAGGTTCTGTATTAAGTTTAACAATATTTTCTACAATTTCATTAATCTTCATAAGCCATCTGATTCCTTTCGCCCCACTCTAGACTTACTTCGTCCTCATCAATAGGACCGCCTTTTGCCCAAGTGTGGCATGTTCTCAAACTGTGACATTTAAAATGATGCATCCAACAATAACCTAGTCTACCACCATCTTCATCTTGGCTAACAGATCCAGGCATACATTCTTCCATTCTAGGTGATATATCAAATGCTACACAATTACCGCATAAACTTTTCATTGCGGCTTCAACGGTTGTGTCCCATTCATCAGCAACACCTTCCCAATAGTCACCTGGCTCATCTACATTTAATGGACCATAGTTGTATTTGTCTTGAGTAAAGTCTCTGTTCTTGGTGTTGAGCTCAACATCTTTGGTTGCTAAAGGACAACCTGTTTCTGCCGCCTCAACAATATTAATGTATTGTCTTAATGTTTTCATTTTTTCTTCTTAGATTTGTTGCCCCAATTCTTAGCACCTTTCTTTCTGCATTGTACTAATGCTCCACTGGCGTATGCACTGGGCCAAACTTTATATCTTGATTTTACTTTGTGATAACAAGCATCTTTCTTTTCTGCTAGTCTATCGAATTCTGCTTCTGTGATTAATTTGCCTTTTGCTTCTTCTAATGTTCGATAATGTTGTGGAGGTAAAAGCATTAATTTTTCTACATGCTCTAACTGTAATACTCCACCTTCTTTTTTATGTCCATGCCTTCTAACAGTTACTGATTTGCCTATTAATTTTGCTAAGTGTTTTATAAGTCCTATATCATCATATGCTTCTTTTCTTATTTGGTCTAAAATACTGTTTATAATATCGCCTCTGTCAGCAACAAGTATGCCTTCATATACACCTTCTAATTCTGATAAATCCAAAGCATTCATCACGTCATATATTACATCACTTGAGTTAATTGTATCTAAAACCTTGCCACTAGCAAAGTTACCAATTGGTTGTCCACCTACTTCCATTTCTGGATCTACACAATCTGCAACATCTAATTGTTCTAGTTGTTGAAAAATTGCATATTCTAATTCTTCTTTGTTTTCATAATTAGATTCTCTGCCAGAAAAGTTGTCTATTAATTTTTCAATACATGCTTGTTGTATAATACTTCTTTCTTCACCTTCATCCATTCTAGAAAGTATATCTGCTCTTTTATCTTTTCTGTCATAATCCTTTGCAGACTTATGAGCACCAGCACCACTTTTATTCCTTGAATGTTTAGCAACTGGATTAGGTTGCTTAGGACTATAAGGTTTAGGTTTTTGAGGTTTACTTTCGCCAACAAGTCTTCCTTGGTAAGGATGAGGACTTTCATGTCCTTTGTTAGGCTTGATTTTCTTAGGCTTCTTTTCTTTAGCCTTTACTTGGTCTGCCTCATTTAAAAAGTCTGTTAATCTCATTATACATTCTCTAATCTAACCATGAGTCTTTCTGCTCTGTTAGTTACTTGTTTGTGCCATCTTGAATCTCTGCCTTCTACTGCGGCTTCTTTCCAATCTTCTTTTAGAATTGCGGCATGCATTTTTTTAAATTTACTTAACCTAGTTCTACCCATATTAAACATCATGTTAACCAATATTTGTTGGACTTCGTCTGGTAAGTTTCCAAAGACCCCGTCTTCGTATAATAACTCACATTCTCCGATTGCTGTGTCGAGGTCTTTTTCAAAACACTCTTTGACCCTTTCTTCTGAGACTGGTGTTCCGACTTCTTGCCCGTATTCTGGATCTGATTCGAGGACGAGGTGGCCGACACCAAATGTTGGGTAGCCGAGATGGTCTTTATAGATTTCATTTACGACTCCTTCGTCGATTTTTAATTGTTCAAATACTGCTTCTCTATTCAATTGACTCTTCCTATTAAATAATTTTCTAAACATTATATGTGTATTTATCAGTTTCTCAATTTTTGTCAAAAAAAAGCACACCCGAAGGTGTGCTTATTTCTTAAATTAATATTGTTATGCTACCGAACCGTAATCTCTAGCAATATTACTTGTAACTCCAGCCTGCGTAATAACAATCGCTGTTACTGTAGCAGTTCCAGATGATGCTCCGCCCTGCGTGATTGTTGCAACAACGTCTGTGGCAGATGTGTAAATGTGTTGATGATTGCTTTGAAATTGAAATGTCTGAGTCATATCAGCATCTCCGGCACTAAAATGCCTATCTGCATCACCACTATCACCAACTTGGACTGCTGTGGTACTGTTTGCACTTACCCACGGACTGCCAACATCAACATGTACACTGAATATCATAGAATTTGCTGGTGCTTCAAACAAAGTTGTAGTCCCTGTATTGTATTGTACTTCTGTACTTACATATTGAGCAACTGTTTGCGTAGCACTATCAAATTGTCCTTTTGTAAAGAATGCATTAGCCTGAGTTGCATCAGCACCTTTTACTTCTACTAGAGTTGAACCGTCATTGTCAGTAAACGTAAATTCGTTATCTGTTGTGTTTGTGAGAAGTTTTAATCCGCGTTTTCCGAATTGGACAAGACTGCCTAATCCTTTCAACCCGAAGTTATTAATATCTGCCATTGGTTACTCCACTAATAATCGATTATGTAGTTATCTACATCATTATTTATCTTATTTTTGATATGACGTTTGCAAAGAAGTCAGCATACTTCTGTATTCCTACAACGTCTGGATGACAGTCATCTTTCTTTGCCCAGTTTTTTTCTTTATCACTTAAACCTTGTACAGCATTAAAGTTATCCATATACTGATTAAAACAATTATCCATGTGGGGCCAATTTATTTTATATTGAGTATTTGTAAAAGGACATGTTCTAATTCTTATATCTCTTGCTGTATCTTCTGCATGTATGAATCCCCAAAGTACTTCCGCACCTTTGTATAAGTTTTTATAATTCATAGCAATATTAATTGCATTTATAGTTTGCCACAGGAAGCCATCTAGTAACGGGTCAGGATCATCTTTGTTTACTTTTTTAATATCACATTTTCCAACAAAATCTACATTGTTTTTTAAACCTAACGTAACATCTAAACTTAATTTCTTTTTAAGTTCAGTGGTTTTATTAAATACAGTATCAATCTCTTCTGGTAAAAGTGTATAAAAACTTTTTATTTTACCTAAGTCATAATCAAAGTATGTAATTCTATGATCCACAGTAAAACCAAATATAAACAGAGGTTTATTTGAAGGCTTATCATCTATGTGCTGAATAGGTTGTAATGCAACATCATAATTGCTTGATCCACCTTCTGCTAAGTTTACCCAAGGCACATTTAATTTCTTTCCTAACCTTGCGGGCCATGTTTCAACACTTGTGATATTGATTACATTTTTAGCACCTTCAGTAAAACTGTCTCCTGAAGCAATAATTTTGTCTATATCCATATCATTATTTAGTTGACATCGATACTGTATTAGTGTATAATTTAGCCATGTTTGACGAATCTATACAACGCATTGGTTTCTGTTGCAAATATCTGGACCCGGATCAGACGCAAAAGCCCAAGATCCTTAAGGAAATACAGCAGAACTACACAGAAAAGGTAACTACTGTTGCTTGGTGTAAAAGACAAGAAAAGTCTGTTGCAGAGCAACGTATGTTGGATCTAGTAGAACACAACATGCAAAGTGCCTACAATCTTGTGGAATGGGTAGGCAGTCTACCTGAAAACAGGAGGATGGTACGTCTTGGAAGTAATCAAATACCTATGGCTACTGAGCCAAACTTTCGCTACATGTGGGACGATCCTGACAATATCAGAATGCTGGAGAAAGGATTCGCTAAGGTTGGCGAACTGGCTCGTAATCTTGATGTGCGTATTAGTTTCCATCCTGGGCAGTTTTGCGTATTGGCTAGCGACAAGCCTGATGTTGTAGAACGTAGCATTGATGAATTTGAGTATCATGTCAACATGGCACGTTGGATGGGCTATGGTAAAGAGTTCCAAGACATGAAAATTAATATACACATATCTGGCAGACATGGTGCAGAAGGAGTCATACAAACATTACCGAGATTATCACCCGAAGCTCGTAACACTATTACAATCGAGAATGATGAAATGTGTTGGGGCCTTGATGAATCTCTTAAACTTACAAAACATTTGGCGTTGGTCTTAGACATACACCATCATTGGATTAGAGATGAAGAATACATACAACCCGAGGACGACAGAGTTAAAGCGGTTATCGACAGTTGGCGTGGAGTTCGTCCTGCTATGCATTACAGTTACAGTCGCGACGAGCATTTACCTATTAGTGATGATACCCACTCTAGTATGCATGATATTGTGGGACTTCTTGAAGCAGGTCATAAAAAACAAAAACTAAGAGCACACTCAGACTTTTACCCTAATGAAAAAACTAATGATTGGGCATTGAGTTTCTGGAAAGACTTCGACATCCAATGCGAAGCAAAGGCAAAGAATTTAGCCAGTGAACAGTTATGGCAACAAGCCATTGATACTGGATTGATAACACAAATTGACTCCGGAGTCTGTGTTGACTGATTGGGGAACGCCGAGTTCCTTTACTATCTATCACATCTTAATGAGCGGTGAAACATTATTTGTGTCAACTGGTTCTATAACCAATCAGTTACTTTTATTTACATCATAACTAAAAAATGGTATCGAAATACCTTTTTTTTGTTAAATATAGCATTGGAGACCACTAAATGACCTATGTAGTTAAAGGAGAATGTGTAGATTGTAAGCATACCACATGTGTTAAGGTCTGTCCAGTGGATTGTTTTTACGAAGGCGAGAATACATTAGTTATAGACCCTGATGTGTGTATTGATTGTGCTATATGCGAACCAGAGTGTCCTGTAAATGCTATTGTGTCAGATAGAAAACTTGCACCAGAAGACCATCACTGGCTAGAGTTTAATAAAGAAATGAGCAAACAATGGCCCGTAATTACAAAAGTCAAAGACCCAATGCCTACTTATGAAGAAGCGGCAAAATATACTGCCGACGAACAATGGAGTAAAGTAAGTAGAATTCCCTTTAAAGAAATAGAATAAATAAACAAACATTTACGCCAATATTCTTGGTAACAAAAACTTGACACAGTCACACGAATTTAGTATAATATAATTTATTATTGGAGTTGATGACATGGAAATGATTACCATTAAGACGGTGCTTTTATCAATGTTGGTAAGTTATGCACCTTATAATGTAGACGGAGTCAAGATAGACCCTGAACAAGCATTATGTTTAGCGACTAATGTGTACCATGAAGCAAAAGGAGAGTCTTTAGCAGGTAAAAGTGCTGTTGCTCATGTTACATTAAATAGGGTGAAACATCCTAAGTATCCAAACAACATTTGTGATGTTGTTCAACAAGCAAAATATTACACAAACTGGAGAGGCAAACAAACACCTGTAATTGGTTTATGTCAATTCAGTTGGTATTGTGATGGCAAAAGTGATGAAATTCAAATAGTATATCACACTGGTAGTAGAGCAGGAAAGCCTATAGGGCCTAATATGGAGTCTTGGAAACAAAGTGTCCAAGTTGCATTATTGGCAATGAAAGGTATTACTATAGATCCTACAAGTGGTGCGACACATTATTATAATCATAATATAAGTCAACCTAATTGGGGAAGTGTATATCCTGTAGTTGCTATTTTAAGCAATCATACCTTCTTAGTTAGAAACGATTAAAGCAGTACTTTAAGATAAATACTCTTGTAGGAAACACAGGAGTAATTATGTACGAATATAGATGCAAAGTCTTAAAAGTCGTGGATGGTGATACAGTAGATGTAGACATAGATTTAGGTTTTGATATTGTTCTTAGAAATGAACGTGTCAGACTTATAGGCATAGACACACCAGAAAGCAGGACAAGAGATAAAGTAGAAAAACAATTTGGTTTAGCCGCAAAGAAAAGGCTAAAAGAAATGCTTGATAATAAATCAGGTCCTATTCTAAAAACTAAAATCGATAAAAAAGGCGTAGACATGAAAGGTAAGTTTGGTCGAATACTAGGCGACTTTACTGTTTATTATGCACCAACAGATTCTTGGAGAATGGTATCTGAAATAATGGTAGAAGAAGGACATGCAGTTGCATACTTTGGCGGCAGTAAAGAAGAAATACAAGACAAGCATATGGCTAACCGTAAAAAGTTAATCAGAGAAGGTCATATAAAAATGACTGAACAAGAAGCCGGAATAATTTAATTTATTTTTAAGTTCTAATTAAATATCCATATGTTAAAATGGCAATCCACTGTTGGCTTTCTATTCCCTGAAAAAGCAATTTGCATAGAAGAACTTATAAAAGAACATGTTGATGAAAATACAAATTGTATTGAAGTGGGTGTGTTTTGTGGTAAAAGTTTAATGCATTTACTTGAAAATAGCAAACCCAAACATGTTTTTGCTATTGATCCATTTGAAGGCAATGTAGTTCAAACAGTTATGCATGATGACTTTTTTGGTTTAGAGATTGATAGAACTCCTCATTATCAATATGACAAAGTTATAAAGAAATTTGATGAGTTTGATAATGTTACATTTATAAGAGACTATTCACCTTTAGAAAACTATCCTATGCCTGAAATAGGTTATGCATTTATAGATGGTGACCATAGCAAAGATAGTGTACTTAAAGATGCAGAGTGGATTTATTCTTTGATGACAGACGGCGTAATAGTTTTTGATGACTATGCCATTGAAGGTGTTAAAGAAGCATTAAATGTATTTGCACAAAAATATAACTTGGAAATAAATCTATCCAAACCCAACCATCACTTAAACACAGTTGCCTGGATTTTAGTAAAAAAAGGTTGACTTTTCATAACTAATCTGTATAATAGAAACATTACAGGAAAATACTATGCTTATTGAAGTTATTAAAGAAAACGAAGTTGTTAGTTGCAGACTTACAACAGGCGAAGAATTAGTTGCAAGACTAAAGAAGGATAAAAGAGAAGACGGTTACGTTGAACTTGATACGCCATTAATTGTAGGTAGAAGTGCAGAAGGTTTCGGACTTATGCCTTATATGATGACAGTGAATCCAGAATCAACAGTATCAATAAAGATGGAACACGTTTTGAGTATGGCTAAGACTAATGACGAGATAAGTAAAGGCTACACAAAACAAACATCAAAGATTGAGACACTATGACAAAAAGATTTTATTCAGGAAAAACTTATGCACATAATACAGGACATTCATGTGCATTTAGACAATGGAGAGCAGACAGCCATTGTAATTTAATCCATGGTTATGCATTACAGTTTGAATTTCTCTTTGGAGGTGATGAACTTGATGAACGTAACTGGATAGTGGACTTTGGAGGACTGAAGCCACTTAAAGAATGGTTGAAATATATGTTTGACCATACTTACCTACTTGCAAGTGATGATCCAGAGTTTGAAACATTTCAAATGTTAGCAGACAAAGGATTAATTGATTTGAGAGTAGTTGGAGGTGTTGGCTGTGAAAGATTTGCCGAACAGGCATTTGATGAAGCAGACAGAATTGTTAAGGAACTGACTAATGGTAGGTGTTGGGTACAGAAATGTACTGTTAGAGAACATGAAGCCAATAGTGCTACAGTTGAATTAGCAGACCACCAAAAAGTACGTTTTATAGAAGACGTACAATAACTAACAGGCCCTTGGAGCCGTGGGACGCCTAAAGTCCATTATACGATGAATAATATATGAGAACGAGTCGTTAAAGAAAGTAGGTACAGACGTGTACCTATTTTTTTATTTGTAATCTATTTCTAGTTCTTTCCAAAATATATCTTGAAAATCGAACTCTGTTAGATTCATAAACCTAATCCAATTTTTTCTACAAATTCTTTTTAGTTCTTTTGATTCGTAATTGTCTATGTTTTTGATTATAGCAATTATATTGTCATTTGTTGTTTCAAAATCATTTGTGTGATAATCACCAAACACACTTCTAAATGTATCGAATCCTAATTCTTCTATTCTTTCTAATTGTTGTATATTACAATTTATAACAAATGGCATACCAAATGCAATTGGCTTCCAAGTTTTTTCTGTGATAGGTGCATTTACATATTCTGGTTCTTGACCTTCATAAGTGCAATGTGTTTCATGTGCTACCCATAACTTTGTATTCCAAAGCCATTCTTTAGCAATAAATCTATCCTTCAAAAAGTCATCATCTATATGGTTATCCTGGTGTTCGTCGGCATCTATTTTGCCATAATCAAAACCACCAAAGTATCCTTTTACATCTAAAGGATTCTTTTTAATTTCTTTTCTTATTTTTTTCAAGAAATCTGTTCTATGTGGCTTATGATGTCCTAACAATGCAACAAATTTATTTTTCTTCTGGTCTATTCTATTAATGTTTTCTGCAACAAACTCTTCATAGTTCTTACACCACGGTATCCAACTTTTATGATGCTCTCTACATTCCATGTAAAAGTAATGCACTTGAACACATTTGATACCATCTATCTTAATTGCATTATCCCTGACTAATACAGGATTCTTTGCTAGTTTTAAGTCACTTAGGACAGTTAGGTCAATTATTTCTCTGCCAAAGTCATTACCAAAACAAGGTAAACCTCTTAGCCAAGATTCTGTAAAGTTAGTAACAATAATGTTTTTATCTTTTGCCCAACTTCTATCTTTTAGTAAAAACCAATGACCTATTGTAATTTCCAAATAAGCATCAGGATCAAAGTTATTATGCAAAACATCTTCAAAATTTATAAAATTTTCTTGCAGTTTCCAATCTTTGTTATAGTTATGTATTTGGCTACATGCCAAATGCCATATATCTTGATGGTCTCCAAAAACTTCTCTGTCAACTGCTATGTCAAAAAAATGAGAATATTCTAGTCTCTCTGGAATAAAATAGGATTTATTTTCGAATCTGATTGGAAGTATCATGTATTTTCTGCATAACCATACTTCTCTATCAAACGTTTTGCTTCATCATGATGTAAAAATTTTCTACCAGGGTTTTCTGGAAAAACACAACAAGGCTGGACATTATAAAATGTATCCAATTCTGTACAATAAGGTCTCTGCCAATAATCGCCATTGTTGTCTTTCTCTATCATCATATGAAATTCATTGTTTTTAAGTACAGTAATCATGTCCTGTCCTGTTTGTTTACTTGTGGGTCTTTGTAGTCTGTCTAGATACTCACCTTGTTTACTCACACCAAAGCAAGGAAATTCTTGATTGTCCCATTTGTGACTAACCTTCCATGCTTGTTGTTGTACTCTGTCATAATCAAGCATAGGACTGTATTTTCCTAATGTATCACTATAGTATGTACTAATCCAAAATTTTTCATGTTCCCAAGGATCATCTTGTTCTGTAAATGCAAAAACATCCACAACTTTTTCGTCAACATATTTCTTTATTTTCTTACCGCCTTTAAAGGCCCTATAATAAAGGTTTTCTGTAATAATACATTCTAAATAGTTTTTATCAACGTGGTGAGTCCAGTTAAGTTCCATAACTAACTATTTATATAGATAAATACTAATTACTATGTTGTTTGGTCTAATCACATTGTTTACAGCCCTAGCCATCGCCGGAGTTGCGGCATGGTTTTCTATTGAAGGTCTTATGGCTATTTTCAGTGCCTCAGCAGTACCGATTGCAATTATGGCAGGTACACTTGAGATAGGTAAATTACTTACAGCAAGTTGGCTTTATAGATATTGGCATGAAACAACTTTACTATTAAAAACATACCTATCCATAGCCGTGGTTGTTTTAATGTTAGTTACAAGCATGGGTATATTTGGATACTTGTCAAAAGCACATTTAGACCAAGCAGGAGTTAGTAGCAATGCATTTGCTACAGTAGAAAGAATTGATGGACAAATTGCCAGAGAAGAAAACAAAATTGATATCATAGAAGATAGAATTTTATCTTTAGGTGGTTCAACAGATGTTAGTAACAGCATTGCACAACAAGAAGAAATAAGAGATGGTGCATGGGCAAGAGTACAAGGTGATATAGACTACAACCAAGAACAAATAGAAAATGTCAGAGCACAATTAAAAGAAGACATTGCACAATTAGATAGTAGATTAGCCGCATTAGACAAATCAGTAAATGACCTTAGAGCAAAAGGTGTAGAAGTTGTTACACTAGACGAGGGTGGTGCATTTAGACAAGCGGAAACAGAAAAAATAGATTACGTTGCTCAAGCAAATGAATTGTTTGCAAGTCAAAAAGCAGAACGTGACACTATCAAAGAAGAAAAGAACACTTTAAGACAAACTGCAAGTGCAGATATAAAAGTTTTTCAAGATGCTATAGACAACTATAGAGCTCAAGCACAGAAAACTATTGATGATGCAAATGCAGAAATAAACAGATTGAGAAATCAAAGTACAGACCAACAAGACACAAACCTACAGAAGATAGATGAGTACAACACAGAAATAGATAATCTTTACGACAACATTGCAATACTAAAAGATGAAAAATTTGAAGCAGAAAGTATTGTAAGAGATTTAGAAACGGAAGTTGGCCCTATCAAATATGTAGCAGAATTGATTTATGGCGGTGATAGTCAAGACTATTTAGACCAAGCAGTTAGACTATTCATTTTGATGCTAGTATTCGTTTTTGATCCACTAGCAGTCGTATTGATTATTGCCGCCAACCAAACATTACTTAGATATGGGATAAACTTAGAAAAAACAGGACCAGAAGGAGATGGTAATGGAAGTAAACAGCATTACACCAATTCAGAGTATTCCGACGACCTCGGTAAAGTCTCTGAGCCAACCGGAAGTATTATCGAAGCAGGTAGTTTACAAAATAGTGAATCAAGGAACTACTCAACAAGCGACGACTTACATTTACGACAATCAGGGAAGGATGGTGACGAGTTACGTGACACAAGTGGACCTACTAGTGTAGAATATTTCGACAGAGATGAAATGCCATCAGCGGTAGATGATGCGGCTGTGGCAATGGCAGAAGCGGCGGCTAATCAGGCAAAAATAAAAGAACTGGAAAAACAATTAGAAGAAAAACCCAAAGAAATAATCGTTGAAAAAGAAGTAGAAAAAGAACTCAACATTGACTTGAATCCGCCCAAAGCAATTTTAGACTTAGAAAAGAAGTTAAAGCAAAGGTTGGATAAGGATGGCGACTAAAAAAGAACTCCAAACAGCATTAGATAGTTTATGGGAACGTTATGGAAATACGTTGTCTATGTTAGATGATGCTTTAACTAAACTTGAAAAAAAGCCAAAAGAGACTATTAGAGAAGTAGTTGTTCCACTTTCCACAAAACAGGAACAAATGTATAATCAAGAAATTCAAACATTAAAATCAAAGATTGAAACATTAGAAAAAAAGTTAAAAGCAAAACCAAAAACTATAACTAAGGAGGTGCCCGTTGAAATCGAAGTCGAGAAGATTGTTGAGAAGGAAAAAATTGTTGAGAAACCTGTCGAGGTCGAAAAGATTGTCGAGGTTGAAAAAATTGTCGAAGTGCCAGGGCCAGAACGAATAGTAGAAAAAGAAATAGTAAAAGAAGTACCTGTTGAAGTTATTAAAGAAATAGTAAAAGAAAAAGTAGTTGAAGGACCACGCAGACCACAAACAGTAGAGTTACCTGCTACAGGAGACCTTAAAGCCGCGGCAACTTTGATTGCAAATAGCGAAATGAATGTAAATGATTTAAGCACAGAAGAGATACTCACTATGTTGAAGGATTTAAGCCAAGAAGAAGTAAATAATAAGTTAGGGTTTTGGGCGATTCCTTTACCAACTGACGGTGACGAAGACACAGGTGAAACTAGATACACAATTAAAAAATGAGCGATAACATAAACGATTCAAACGATAAAAATTTAACATGTAGTTTCTGTGGCAAAAACAGAAATGAAGTCAAAAAATTAATTGCTGGACCTAACTCATACATTTGCAATGAATGTATTAGTATTAGTCATAAAATTATCAACGACGAAAATACTATAGATGATTTAGATATCACTGAAGTACCTACGCCTGACGAAATTAATGACCATCTTAATAAGGTTGTAATCAGCCAAGAACATGCAAAAGAAGTTTTAAGTGTTGTTGCATATAATCATTATAAAAGATTATTTTATGGAGACGAAGAACCTAAAATAGAAAAAAGTAATGTTATTATGCTAGGTCCTACAGGAAGTGGAAAAACACTACTTGCTAAAACTCTTGCCAAACGATTAAACGTACCTTTTACTATTGCAGATGCTACAACATTAACTGAAGCAGGTTATGTAGGTGAAGATGTAGAAAGTGTAATAGAACGATTATTACATCAATGTAATTGGGACGTTTCAGTTGCAGAACATGGTATAGTATTTTTAGATGAAATAGATAAAAAGGCTCGTAGCAGTGAATCTAATGCCAGTACAAAGGATATAAGTGGAGAAGGTGTACAACAAGCACTATTAAGATTAATAGAAGGCACAGTTGTTAAAATACCTACAGGAGGCACAAAACGTCCAGACTATGTAGATGTAGATACCACAAACATTTTATTCATTTGTAGTGGAGCATTTGTGGGTATAGAAAAACTTGTGAATGCTAGGATAAACAAAAAGAATATGGGATTCAATTCTAAATTGAATACAAAGGAAGATACAGAATGGCAAGAAAGCATTGACCATAGAGACTTAATATCATTTGGCTTGATACCAGAATTGGTAGGAAGACTTCCAAATATTGTTACACTAAATGAATTAGAAGAAAAACATATGGTAACAATACTTAAAAAATCCAATGCAAGTATTATTCCACAAGTGCAAAAACTAATGGAGTTTGATGAAATAAAATTAGAATTTGAAGAACAATACTATAAAGATGTTGCTAGATTGGCTAGAAAAAACAAAATTGGTGCTAGAGGATTAAAAAGTATTATAGAAGTTAGTTTACATAACATCATGTTTAGAGGCCCTAAATTAAAGGAATCTGGAGTAGAAAGTATAAAATTTAAAACTTATCCTACCAAAGATGTTGACACACACCCTATTTTCCTTTATAATAATGGCAATGAAGTCACAGATAAGGATTACAAAATTAAATTAAGAGGTTAACTTGAAAAATAGAAGCAATCAAAATCAAAGAAATAAATCATATACAAAATCGTTTAATCAACGAAAAAGAGATGACAGACCTAAAAAAGAAGAACATTATTTAGATAAGTTCAAGGCGGCTGTTGAAGTAAGAAATGGCGATGTAAATAAAGCAATAAGAGTTTTAAAGAAAAAACTTGAAAAGTCTGATTTTCAAAAAGAATTAGCAAAACAACAATATTACGAAAAGCCTAGTGAGAAACGTAAACGTAAAAAGCAACAAGCAAAAAAACGTTGGGAACGTTGGGTACGTGATGCAGAGGCTCGAGGTGATATGAAACAGTATGAGTTGACTGGCGTTAAATGGATGAAGAGTAAAAGAAAGTCCAGAAAGATGAGAGATGCCAAAATGCGTCAACAGATACGTCAAAGAAATCTAGGGCATTACTAAAATGAAAATTGTCGTTGTTAGTGGAGGGTTCGATCCACTGCATTCTGGACATATCAATTATTTAGAAAGTGCAAAAGCACATGGAGACAAACTTGTTGTTTTGTTAAACAGCGACGAATGGCTTACTAGAAAAAAAGGCAGACCTTTTATGCCTTTTGAAGAAAGAGCAAACATAATAGAACGTATGGAAATGGTTGATTATGTTTATGGTGTAATAGACAAAGATGGAAGTGTTTCCGCAGGATTAGAAGATGTTAAAAAAGCATTTAAAGGTACTGCAAAAGATGTAGAGTTTATTTTTTGCAATGGCGGAGACAGAACTAAAGAAAATATACCTGAAATGAAAGTTGAAGGTTATGAATTTTTATTTGGTGTTGGCGGAGAAAACAAAGCCAATAGCAGTAGTTGGATTTTAAAAGAATGGAAATATCCAACAACTAGAAGAGTTTGGGGCGAGTTTAGTGACTTGTTTCAAGATGATGTTGTTCGTGTAAAAGAACTAATCATTGAACCAAACAAAGGAATAAGTTATCAAAGACATTTTAAAAGAAGTGAAATGTGGTTTGTTAGCAAAGGCAAAATGAATTTAAAACATAGTTGTGGAGATCCAGATAAATTTAATATCCACACTTTGAGTAAGGATAATGTTTTTCATGTCAAACAAGGTGATTGGCATCAAGCATATAATCCTTTTGATGAACCTTGCCATATTATAGAAATACAATATGGCGAAGAAACCACTGAGGACGATATAGAACGTCTTGAGTATTACAACGGAGAATGATGGAATTGAAAGAATTAAATGAATCGAGAGTATGTGAAATACTTAATGAAATTATAGAGTATGAAATGGCTGGTGTTGTGAGATATGCACATAGTTCGCTTATGGTTACAGGACCATATAGAATACCTATTGTAACATTCTTGCAAGAACAGGCAAACGAAAGTTTAGCACATGCCTTACAGGCTGGAGAACTAATCACAGGATTAAATGGACATCCTAGCCAAGTTATTGCAGACATTGAAGAATCGCATGACCATTCTATTTTAAAAATACTTGAAGAAAGTTTAGAGCATGAAACTTATGCTGTAAATTTATACAAGAAGTTGTTAGCAGAGGTCGATGGTGCTAGTGTGTATTTAGAAGAATATGCAAGAGGGCAAATCGGTCAAGAAGAACAACATGCACTAGAAATCAAAAAAATGTTAAAGGACTTTGCGTGAGATTAAGTTATAAAGATTGTGGCAAAATTGGATTTACTTGTAGTACATTCGATTTGTTACATGCAGGACATATCACAATGCTAGAAGAAGCGAAACATCATTGTGATTATTTAATTGTAGGTTTACAGACAGATCCTACTATAGACAGACCCGACACAAAAAATCAGCCAGTACAAAGTTTAGTGGAAAGACAAATACAATTAGCGGCTGTAAAATATATAGATGAAATTGTTTGTTATGCGACAGAGCAGGATCTAGAGGATTTACTTTTAACACTTCCTATTAATGTAAGAGTGTTAGGAGTCGAATACAAAGATAAAGACTTTACAGGTAAAACTATATGTAAAGACAGAAACATCAAATTGGTGTTTAATGGTAGAGACCATAGTTTTAGCAGTACAAGTTTAAGACAGAGAGTTGCACAACATGAAAACATTTCTAAAGATTCTTGAACGTTTAGGACGTAAAAGAATAATTATGGATAGGCTTGATAATGAGCCCTATCTAACCAGATACTATTTGTTTCTTAAAGAACGCAAATGGTTCCCTTTCAACATATTTTTACATAACTTTCATAAAGGAGACCCGGATGATTTACATGACCATCCTTGGCCTTATTGCACTATTATCCTTAAAGGTGGCTATTGGGAGCATCTCAAAACTGGCGAGCGAAAGTGGAGACCACCCGGAACTATACGCCTTGCAGGGAGTCGTAGCCTTCACCGCATTGAGTTGGAGCCTGGCGTTGATACTTGGACTCTTTTTATTCCCGGTCCACAGTTAAGAGAATGGGGATTTATAGACAATGGGGAATGGAAACAACACGAACAATACTTAGCGGAGAGATATAAAGGATGAACTTAGATACATATTTTATTGCAGTTAAGCAGTTCTTTGATATAGGTGTACTTGGCTTGATTGCAGTTTTCTTATGCCCTATGGTATTTGGAGCAATTACAATTTATTATTCACTAAAAGCAACAAAAAACAATGATATTTAAAAAATTAATAAAAAAGGTTGACTTTCTTTTTAAAAGACATATAATAGTAGATAATGTGCAATTTAGCACAGAATTATTAAGTAGAAAATTAGGAGGTCATATGACTACAACTACTACATTAACTAAAGAGTCTAAAGTACTTTCGGCTCTTCAAGAAGGAAGAACATTGTCTTCAGCACAAATGAAATCTTTCTTTGGAATTGGTAACCCACAAGCAGTGATTCAAGCACTAAGATTCAAAGGGTATCCAATTTACCTAAATACTGTAACTGATACCAAAAACAGAACTCGTAGAGTTTACAGACTTGGTACTCCAAGCAGAGCAGTTATTGCCGCTGGTTACAAAGCATTAGCAAGTTCATAAGTTAAACTTGCAAAAATTAAGGAGCCTCCGGGCTCCTTTTTTTGTGGAGATTTAAAGTTCAGACATAAGTTACCTATAATAGTGACTATTTGTTTTTGGCTGATATGTTGGCTCATACAAGAACCCTTACATACAGTATCTTTCCATAGGAGACAGCAACAAACAAGTCAGTTAGATTTTGAAGAATAATTGCCAAAAAAACTGGTAAAAAGGTTGACATAACCTATTATTTTTAGTATAATATATGTATTAATTTAGAAAAAGGCGTAACTATGAGTAGAAAAATAACTATAAAAGACTTAATTGTCAAGGCAATAAAAAATCCAGAAAACATCAATGAGGATGGTACTATAAACTGGAATTTTGTTGATGCAGATATTCATTTGGATAATGCAGAGAAAAAACTTGGTTTTACAAGTCAGCAACTTTTCAACGAATTAGAATCTTTTAACGAAGAGGCCGAATTGTATATTTCATAATGACAAAACAACAAAAGAAGAAGGTGGACAACTTTGTTCAGACTACATTGAAAATTGTAGGTTGTTCACTATTATTTCTTGGATTGACAATGTCATTGGGAATATCTTTGAATCCGCACATGGAAATATATGCATATCTTATGCTGTTTGGTGGTACTGTGATTATTATGACACACAGTTTACGAGGTAAGGATCATTTATATTTGTTAGTATCTAGTGCAGGATTTTTATTAGTGAGTAATGCTTTCTTAGGCACAGATACTGCTATACAACTAGCAAACAGTTATGGCATTGCACTCACGGAAGACCAAACATGGTTTGCAAAATATGGCAAACTTTTTGTAGAAATATTGAAGGCGGTAACATAATGACAATGCATTTAGCACAAGGTCTAACGACCATTCGAAATAGAAAATACAAGCCTAAAATGACCAAGGCAAACATTGCCAAGTGGGAAGAGGGTTTGAGAATAAAAAACAAAGAACACAAACGTATGGGTTTGCCTAAGTGGACTTTTGAACAGTATGTTGATTACTGTCATGGAATACAACCTAAAGTAGATCCTAGAAGCAGAGAGGCATTCAAGACAGCAAAGCCTAATCATTATGCACAAGAACGTGCAAGACAAATGAAAGAACATGCTAAGAAATATCCTAGTATGCCTATCAGTTCTAGTTCAGGCACTGGTTCAAAGAATCTCGAGTGGGAAAAAGAAAAGCAAGAGATATGTAAAAACTACACTATTGCTCCTGCTTACAACAAAGGTGCATATCAAGTAATTGGTAAAAATAACATCAAAGATATCGGAAAATGAATAAGTATATACATGTTTGTAGATACTGAAACACATCCGTATATTGATTTAACACAATTACAATTTCCATATTCGTTAGATGAAATATTTGACGAACAAGACTTTGAAATTGCATCTGCTAAAAAACAAATATCCAAAAACACAATTACAAAAAACTTTGTATGGTATCATAATCCATACAATGACACTGATGCACCAGTAGGAGCATCACTTCATAATAATAAAATTGCAAAAAATCTTATTGAATGGATAAGAGAGCAATTTACTATAGATATACTTACACCAATAAAAACCACTATACTTGGTAAAAAAATGATGCCAATATCTTGTTTGAAGTTTCATACAAGCACAGGTTGGCACAGAGAAGGTTATCCATATTGGGTAACCAAAGCACAACAACAATACCTAATGGGTAGAACAAATTTTGCATTAAACTTTCCTTTGTATCTTGAAGAAGGAGAAACTTATGTTGATTTTGCTAAAGGTTCTGATGAATACGAACAACGTTTTAAGGCTTTGACAGAAAGGTTTATAGACAAAGTAACAGAACACAAAAGAGCAGTAGTTGGAAATTTAAATGATATAAACCAAGAATATTTCAAAGAAATGGCTTTGCAAATATCAGAAGATGGCATGACTACTACAACTGTAATGGACTTGATGGACGATATTCATGCAGACCAACTTACTCATGTGGGCCGAAAGAACCAATACGATTGCCCATACATTATACCTTTAAGCAGTTGGCATAGAGTTACTACAACTGGAAATAACAGAATGAGTTTTAGATTTTTGGGTAATAATGATTACACCTTTTCACAAATTTGTGACCTTTATGATAAAAAAGAATTATTTAAAGGTTGACAAAAATCTTAAAAGACATATAATAGTAAAAGTCAGGTGAGATAATCTTACCATGCATAGGGCAATTAGGCCCGCAATAATAGGACAGAGTCCGAGGAGGCATAAAATGACAACATTAACCCATGCCGATAAGGTTAATCGGCAATACAACCAAACCCAAAGTAACTTTGTTACTTTACAAGACCGTCTAAACGAATCTTTAGCATTGAATCCAGTATTCAAAAATATGCTAATAGGTGTCGTAGATGAGTTCAAACGCAGGAACAAGCAATGGAAGAAATTATCTGATATTGCATTGTGTACCTCTGTTGACGCAACGTTGGATCAAATATTGATTGATACTACAATGCAACGCCAATTAAATTTTAGGCACATTGTAAATATCCTATCAGCATTTAAGAACACAATGGTGATGCCAATACAGGTGTATGTAGATCCTAAACATCCAGACAAATATATTGCCTGGGACGGACAACACACCGCAGTTGCTCTTTATATAATTGCAACAAAAGTGTTTGGAGTTCGTACAGCACAAATGATGGTACCTGTAGTAGTGTATCCAACAGCAGAAAAGTTAGAGATTAGACGTAACTTTATTTTGCTAAATGGTGATGCTAAGGAACCTTTAGATTTTATCGATACTTATAAGCAAATGGTATTCGGTGTTAGAGTCGACGGTGCTGATGACGATGCTTGGATTAAAGCAAACCAAAAACAAGTGTTCTTTGAACAAGCAGGTTTGTTTGCCACCAACAGTAAGTTTGGTGACGAAACTGAGCCAGGTGCATTTACTTTGTTAGCAGATACTTTGATGACAAAGAATCTAGCAAAAGCAAAAGACCCTGTAGTCACAAAATACTTTGCAGGATATTGGAGTATGCTAAACGCAGAACGACCAGTACAAGCAAAGGAGGCTAGGCAGTTGTACGAATACTTTGATGCATGTCATCAACAAGGTATTACTGTTGACACTGACTATATAAGAGAACTTGTAGGATTTACTAAAGACTTCTTTGAAGCAGACTTTAGTGAAACTGGTTCTTTTTGGGACAAAGTGAAAATGTCCTATACCAGATGGTATCAATCTGCAAATCCAGAAAGTTATGCTGAGCATGGACTTAAAGGCTTTGCAACAGAATGGAGATGTGGTGGTCCTTTCTTAATTGCACAAATTAAGAAAAGCACTAACCTTAAAACTCCAAAGTATGACCCCAACAATGGTTATACAGTAAAGGCTGAGGACTTATGGGACTAAGAGACCCTAATAAGGACAAGCCAAAGAGTACGGCTCAGTATCTCAAAGAGACTAGAGTAAACTCTACTTGTATGCTAGAGGATTGTAATAATCCAATTAGCACATTTGAAGGGCCCGGTAGCCAAGTGCTATGCAGGGCTCATCAAATTGAGTGTGTGGAATATGGCGGAATGGGTAAACCTGACCGCCCCCACACGTTTTATCGTAACTGGGTATGTGATAACTGTGGATATGACCCACGTGAAGATGACTTACGATTTGGACATGTTGAAAATGAATATGACAAATTAAGAGCAATGCGTGGAGTTATGCATGGAGACCATATACACCTAAAGAGCCAAGGCGGTTCTAATGCAAAGGAAAATATAAGAAGCCTTTGTGTTTTATGTCATATGGCTAAATCATATATTGAGAAGGATTACCTTGGAAACAAAAAACTTTGATACTGGAAGAGAACTACTGTTAGTAAGTTGTCCTGTAAAAGATGATTCAGATTATGAACACATCTATTTAGATGCTTGTGAAATTGCAACACAAGATTTAAAAAATTGGTTAGAAGAAAATAATATTCCTGTTGAATATTTTGTTAGTTGGGGTAAACCTTACGAAAGTGAATTTGAAGATTCAATAGATTTTTATCTAAATTATTTTGCTAGAATTTATGCAAGTGATGTGAGCGATGAAGCAGAAATGATTTACAAAATGAGATTTACAGATAAATTTCCTATTAGAAATTTGAAACCATATGTGGAGAAAGTATTTAAATGAATAAAAAAGTAGCATTCAAAGAAGCAGTAGCAGATACTTTTTTGGCATTTATTATTAACTTTCCATTGAATTTATTGTTGGTTGCTATTGCATTTGACTTAGATTTTACTGCATTACAGACTTCTATTTTTCTCACATTGGTGTTTACAACCGTAGCAATTATAAGGAAAACATACACAAGAATGTACTTTGAGACCAGAAATTTAAGAAAAAAGGCAAAAAAAGGTTGATTTTTTGCCAAAAAACACTATATAATATACTAAGTTATATAAATAACTTTGCATTAAAATCATGCAAGGGAAAAAGAATCGTAAGAAACTTGGACCTACTGTAAGATTTAAATGCACAATGTTAACCAGAAAGGTAACACAAGGTAAGTGGATGGTAACTGAAACAAACCGACTGGTGACCAAACAAAGGAAAACATTGTAGTTGGTAGTACTAAGCCTTCGGGAAGAGAGTACCAACATTATTGGGTTACCCAACAAAGGGCCAAAGATGGCAACATCGGAGGAAACCAAGAAGTGTAACAAGTGTGTGAGGAGATACAGAAAACACACTAACAGGAAACGACCTCACTCGCGACTTATCCTTTCGCCATTATGGGTTAGGAAAAGTGGAATAAAATAACTTGCTAAACTATAGGAGATTATTATGACAAATAAGCAATTTCGTATCACAACCGATACATTATCCCCACTATTTAAAACAAGCATTGGATTCGACAGATTAGTCAATGAATTTTTCAATGAGCCAGCATTCAATAATGCTACAGGCTATCCGCCTTATAACATTTCTAAAACAAAAGATGATATCTATGAGATTACTCTTGCAGTAGCAGGATTTAAAAAAGCAGATATCGAAATTGAATTAGAAGATGGCACACTCAAAATTTCCGGAACATCAAATGTTCTAGATGGAGATGAGATTGAATACTTACACAAAGGCATTGCAGAAAGAAACTTCGTAAGAACTTTCAAACTTGCAGAACATGTTGAAGTGAAAGAAGCCAAGTTAGAGGACGGTATTTTGAGAGTTTCTTTGTTTAGAAACGTACCTGATGCTCTTAAGCCACAAAAGATTTCAATTAAGTAAATTTCGTGGTAAATACTGGGGAGATAGGAATAATGCTTATCTCCCCTTTTTCGTGAGTACATATGGCAAAGAAAGACAAAAGAAAGACTATAGTTTATTTGATTCCAGAAGGAGAAACTAGGGATAGTCACACATATCATTACACAGCAATTAAAACAAAAAGGTTGACTTCTGAAAATCAGAAGTTAAAATTAAAGAAGTATAATCCGGTAAAACGCAAACACGAACTATTTGTAGAAGCAAAATTACCACCACACAGTAAATAAGGCTATGACAAAAGAAGCAGTAAAAACTAGAACAAATACACAATTAGAGTATCCACCTAGATATAATGTTATCATTTATAATGATGATTATACACCAATGGAATTTGTTATTAAATTGTTAATTGAAGTTTTTAATAAAAACATTACTACAGCAAAAGAAATAACAATGGAAATTCATAACAACACTAGTGCTATTGCAGGAAACTATAATTTTGAAATAGCCGAGCAAAAAACAAATGAAGCAATTACTGTCGCTCGTGCAAATGGTCATCCATTACAACTTAAAACGTTTCCTGTAGAATGAGTATAGATAATCTTAATAAAGAAAAGTATGAACAAGGATTTGTCACTGAACTAGAAAGTGATGCCTTTCCTGCAGGATTAAACGAAGACATTGTAAGAAAAATCAGTGCAATCAAAGAAGAACCAGAATGGTTATTAGAATTTAGGCTCAAAGCATACAGAAGATGGAAACAAATGGACGAGCCGGACTGGAGTGAATTAGATTACAATCCAGTTGATTATCAAGAATTAAGTTATCACTCATCTCCCAAATTGAGAAATAAAGATGAGATACCACAAGAAATTTTAGACACGTTTGAAAAGTTAGGTGTTCCTTTACATGAACGTGATGCATTGTTAGGTATAGAAACAGAAAAAAAGCCTGACAACCTTATTCCCACAGTTGCCGTCGATGCTGTTTTTGATAGTGTTAGTGTTGCAACTACATTTAGAAAAGAACTTGAAAAGCATGGCATAGTGTTTTGCAGTATCAGTGAAGCAGTCAAAGACCATGAAGAATTAGTCAAAAAGTACTTAGGTACAGTTGTTCCATACACAGATAATTATTTTGCTACATTGAACTCTGCTGTATTCTCAGATGGTACTTTTTGTTATATACCAAAAGGTGTTAGGTGCCCAATGGAACTTAATACATATTTTCGTATTAATGCTAGAAACACAGGACAATTTGAACGTACATTAATTGTTGCTGACGATGACAGTTATGTAAGTTATTTAGAAGGTTGTACTGCTCCAGCCTATGATGAAAACACATTACATGCGGCGGTTGTAGAATTAGTAACGCATGACAGAGCAGAAATAAAATATTCAACAGTACAAAATTGGTACCCAGGAGACGAAAATGGTGTTGGAGGTGTATATAATTTTGTAACCAAACGTGCCATGTGCAAAGGAGTTAAGAGTAAAGTTAGTTGGACACAGGTAGAAACAGGTAGTGCTGTAACTTGGAAATACCCTAGTTGTATTTTGAGAGGTGATGGTAGTATAGGAGAGTTTTATAGTGTTGCTGTTACAAAAGGTAAACAACAAGCAGACACAGGAACTAAAATGATACATCTAGGTAAGGATACCAAGTCAACTGTTATATCAAAAGGAATTAGTTTTGGAGATAGTACAAACACTTATAGAGGAAAAGTAAAAGTAAACCCAGGAGCCAATAATGCAACAAACTTCACAAAATGTGATAGTTTGATGTTACAAGACAGTAGGGCACTTACTATACCTTATATAGAAAGCAATAATGATACTGCAAAAGTAGAACATGAAGCAAGTGCAGGAAAAATAAGTGAAGAACAAATGTATTATCTTGCAACAAGAGGATTTGATGAGGATGATGCATTAAACTTAGTGGTCAATGGTTTTTGTAAAGACGTATTTCAAAAACTGCCATTAGAGTTTGCCGCCGAAGCAAATAAACTATTAGATGTAACATTGGAAGGAGCAGTTGGATGAAGAAAGTCACAATTAAAGATGTTGGCGGAGATGTCATCAAAGACAATGCCACATACTTACTTAAAGATAATGCTTTTGGAAATAATTTAGTTTTAAGCAGTACATTTTTAAGAGCAAATCAAAAAACAAATGGACATTCACATAAAGGGCAAGAAGAAGTTTACTTCTTTGTAGATGGCGAAGGTGAAATGCAAATTGATGATGAACGTTTTCCTGTAAAAGCAGGAGATGTAATTTGCATAGAAGATGGAGAATTTCATAGAGTCTTTAATAATAGTCATTTAGGTTTATACTTTGTATGCGTATTTGACGGAGGGAGAAATCACTAATGGCACAAAAACAACAACAGCAAAGACTTAGGTTTCAAGATAAGAAAATCAAAGACCAAGCACAAACAATAAAAGAACAAGAAAAACAAATAGCCGAGTGGATTAGACAACAACAAGATCCTAGGCATAATCAGGATTGACATACAGCACAAAAGACAGTATAATACTACCATGCTTAGACTTAAGAATTTTTCCGTAGAAGATGTATTAGAAAACATCAGCATTGACTTTGAACAAGGTAAGTCTTATGTCGTTATGGGTGCTAATGGTGTAGGTAAAAGTACATTACTACATAGCATAATGGGTAGGCCCGATTTAAATGTTGATGGAGATATATCATTTATGGGAAGTGATATATCAGATTTAGAAGTTGACCAAAGAGCAAAACTTGGTTTATTTGTTGCTTTCCAATCACCTACTAGTATTCCTGGTCTAAGTAATTTTCAAATGCTAAAGCAGGCATTAAATCTTAAAGGTAGTGAAATAGCACCTACATTAACTAAGTTCAAAGAAAATAGTAATGCACTGAAACTCCCATCTGATTGGGACAAAAGAAATGTCAATCATGATGCAAGTGGCGGTGAGAAAAAGAAAAACGAACTTATACAATTACAAATGCTAAACAAAAAAGTTGCAATGCTAGATGAGCCGGATAGTGGCTTAGACGTAGATGGTATAAAAACTTTAATCACAACACTTAAAGATTGGCACAATAAAAACAACACACTGATTGTCGTAACACACTATGAAAAACTCATAGAAGGATTAAATCCTGATGCTGTAATAGTTCTTAAAAAAGATGAAGTTGTTGTCGGAGATAATACTTTAGCACAAACTATTTTCAGCAAAGGATTTGAAAGTGTATAAGCAATTATTTTCATACCCACTATTATCTAATCAAAACGAGTTTTACTATAACTTAGAGTCTTTGTATGACTTCCTAGTCAGCGATGACTATATAAAATTAACAAAGCATCATACTGATAGAAATATGTATAATGAATTAACAAATTGTTACATAGATAATTTGTTATTTTTAAGAGAAAAAGAATTACCACATTACAAAGATGAACAATTTAACACATTCAATCTAAACAAATTATACAACATTGATATTTTAAGTCCTATGGACGCAAAGGACAAATTTTCTAAATTAGATAGATGGGAATTTTTAGCAACTACAAATAAAAATGCTATGGTGTTAGTTGATGGTAATATTTTTACAAATGAATCTGTTAATAAAAAGAAGCCTTTTGGCATACAGGTTTTAGATTATATAAAGAAAAGTAAACACAAACATGCAGAATATATTAAACTAATAGAAAACACAGGAAACTTTAGCAACTTTACATTTGGTACTACATCATATCCAAACGTAATAATTTTCCCACATGGTTCAAAAGATAGATATAAAAAGAATCCTTTAACTGTGAGATATGAAAATTCTAATGATGAACCAGTACTAGAATCTAACACAACAATTTTTGATGTGCAATATGACACACATGTTAAATTGAAAGAACATATAAAATTGTTTGCAGGACAAATGAATTACACAACATACATTGTAAGAGAAAACAGTACATTGGAAATTGACAGAGTGTCTAATGATTATGGTGGATGGAATGTGTTTGACAGCAGGTTTATATGCCATGCTGGTAGTACTGTAAAAATTAATTTTAAAAACACAGGCAGTCAATACACACAAGAAAACTTTTATTTTAAATGTAGTTCAGATGTTGAAATAGATTTACAAGGTAGAAACAATATATCAAAAGGAAACGAGTATTACAACTTTGTTAGGGTTAGAAGTTCTGACCATGATAATAAAAGTACTGTAGACATAAGAAACGTAGGCAATGATGAAGTTAAGACATCTTTTATAGGAAAGTTTGAAATAAGTTCTGCTAGTGAAGGATTTTCAGGCAGTATGGATAATTCAAATCTAATGTTATCTAAAACTGCTAAAATGCAGACCAGACCTATCCTGGATATCTATACCAAAGAAATTGAATGTTCACATGGTTGCACTATAAGTAATGTAGACGAAGAACAATTATATTACTTGCAGACAAAAGGATTTGATAAAAAATCTGCAGAAAACATTTTAGTGGACAGTTTTTTATGTTAAGAGTTTACCCAAAAGCAAAACGAATAAAGGAAATCAGAAATTGTTTTCCTAGTATTGCATATACTGATTTAGTATATTTAGATAATGCCGCGAGTTCACAAACAGTTGATACTTCTATAAAAGCAGTAAGCGATTATCATTATAATTACAGGGCAAACGTACATAGGGGAGATTTCAAAACTAGTTCTATTGCTACAGACTTTTATGAAAAAGCAAGAAAAGAAATTGCAGAACTTATTAATTGTGAGGATTGGGAGGTAGCATTTACTTCTGGTACAACTCACAGTTTAAACATAGTTGCAGAATGGATTCCAATTGAAACTCCTATAATTATAACAGAACTAGAACATCATAGTAATATTTTACCTTGGATGAAACAAGGCAGAACAGCACTAAATGGATTGCTTGTTGTTGTTCCTGCAAATGATAAAGGCAGTATAAACATAGAAGATTGGGAAACTGCATGTAAAACACATCCTGGTGCAGTAGCAAGTTTCTTAACACAAAGTAATTTAACTGGAATTGAATTGCCTTGGCAAGACATGTGCAGGATTGCTAAAGAAAATGAATGTACAACAATAGTAGATGCATGTCAGAGTATAGGTCATAAAGCAATAGATTTACAAATGAATAACATAGATTATATGGCATTTAGTGGTCATAAAATGTATGCTTCAACAGGTACAGGTGTACTGTTTAGTAGGGGAGGCTTCTTAGATAAAGATAGAGATTTAGGAGGTGGAACGGTAAGTCATGTAGATTTTGACCATTATGTAACAGTTCCTGGCCCAGAGCATATAGAAGCAGGTACACAAAACATTGCAGGAGTTCATAGTTTAGGAGCGGCGGCTAAATGGATTAAAGAAGTTACATATAAAGACATACAAGAATGTGAAGCAGAATTTTTTAATATGCTTAAAGAAAAAGGTCTTTTTGAAATTGAAGAATTAAAATTGATTGGCAATATTATGCCTAGAAGTGTTTACACATTTACAATAGATGATTATCATCCAAGTGATGTTGCTGGGTTCTTAGACTTAGATAATGTATGTGTTAGGACTGGACATTTATGCGCCTACCCTGCAAGTAATAAATACTCAGGAGGAAAAGGAGTATTCAGAGTAAGTTCAGCACCATATAATGATGAACATGATTGTGTAATGCTAGTGGAAGGACTATGGAAAGCGATAGAGAAGATAAAAAAATAAGTCCACCGGAAGATTTACAAGACCAATTAGTTGACCAAATAATTGCAAATCTAAAACGTGTATATGATCCTGAAATAAATTTGAATGTTTATGATATGGGACTAATATATCAAGTTGCAGTAAATCGAGAATATGATGCAAATGTTATTATGACATTAACATCTCCTAATTGCCCAGCGGCAGAAATACTCCCTATGGAAGTTGAATTTGCCACCAGAGCAGTTGAATGCATTAATAAAGTAAAAGTTACATTAACATTTGATCCTCCTTGGAATCCAGACCAAATGATTAGTGATGAAGGAAAATATCAGTTAGGAATATTATAATGAGCAGAAAAGTACCAGCACATTCAAAAAAATTAGATGACGTTGTAATCGAAACAGATAAAGGCAAAGAGTTTACTGTAGGAGAGATAAAACATTCTAACAGAGTTGTAAAAAGTAAAACACCTAAACAAGACCTTTCTTGGTATGTAAAATGGACAGCCAGTATGTTTATACTAGCAAGTATGAGTATAAGAGGAGTTGATGGTTTACAACATTATGACCTTATTTTAAGTTTGATTGGTGTATCCGGTTGGATGTGGGTAGGGTTCTTATGGAAAGACAGAGCATTAATACTTCTCAATGGTGTAGGCATTGTATTATTTTTAAACACACTAATTAGAACTTTAGTAGCATGAGCCTAACTGTAGATGTAACCTCTCTCAAAAGTAGTAGAGGAGAAAGATTTGATTTAACTAATCCATCAGACAGAGAACATATTTTAAACAATGGATTAGAGTTAGATATACCTGTAAATGATAGAATATCAGGTCATCCTTTAGTTTTATATTTCCAAGACTTTGGTACATTATTTTCTATGTACAAAGACACTTGGGACGATACAGCAAAACCAAGTTTAGTATTTAATTTTTTTATTCCTACTAGCGGATGGAATGAAGTAGATAGATTTGGAAGATTTTCTGCAAATTGGAGATTAAGAGAACAACAAGTAGATTTCTTATTGTCCTATTTTGAACATTGGGAACAATTAAAAGAATATAATTTAGTAATAGGTTTTTGTGATGAAAGTCCTGTATTAGATGAAATAGTAGAACAGATATATGACTGTATGAACTTGTATAATATTCCTAAAGATAGTGTTATGATTATGGGACATAATTTCTTAGGTCAAAATACCATAAATGCACTATGTCAAGAAAGGAAAGAGTTGCCTATAAAGTATGTTGTTAGATGGCATATGACTGGACATATGGATTATAAAAAAATTGAAAGACATGCAACACATTTTAAGCAAGGTGGTACATTTGAATATATAGACAATAACAATTGGCAATACAGAAGAAAATACCCTATATCCTTTTTAAACAGAAGACCTACAATGGCAAGAACAGCCTTGCTTTGGGGATTGTATGCTAACGGCATATATGCAAAAGATATGCCTACTATAAGTGCTTTTCCACCTTTAAAGTTTTTTAAACAAGGTAATACTTCTACAGATTGGGCAGACCAGGTTGTACACATAGAATATATGGGACACGTTCTTCAAAGGTTCCAAACGAACCTATTGGATACTTTAAATCCTACTAGCATGGATGAATTCAAAGATAAGATGAGAGTTGGTAAAACAATACCCGGTGATTATGAATTTATTGGAGATATTGAATCGCAAAATGTACCATTTGAAAATAATTTTTATGTGTGGCTTACTTGCGAAACAGCAGGTGACTTGGATCAACCTAATTTGTTTATTACTGAAAAAGTTTTAAAACCTTTTAATAACGGACAAGGACTTATATTATTTTCACAACCAGGCTTTTTACAAAAAGTTAAACAATTAGGATATCATACACTAGGAGAAGAATTTGGCATAAACGAAGATTATGATGATGTAGAAGATAACGAAGAACGTATGAAACGTGTACTAGCAGAAACAGTAAAAATATGTAACCTAGATCCAGAAGAGTTATATGAACGTTGGTTGTCTACAAAATCTAAAGTTATAGAAAATCAAAAAAGAATATATCTTAGTTTGACAAATATTAAATTTAATTACACAGAAAACCTAGTAAAGCATTTTACTAACGAAATACAAAAACCTTATAATAGACACGAACTACTTGAATATGACGTAGATAATGAGTTAAAAATTTACAAGAATTTCACTAACTTTGACGTTTTTATTAATAACTAGTAGTATATTTTTTAATTTGGAGATAAAAATATGGCAATTGAAATGACAATACCTATGGTAACTTGGAATAGAAGAATGAAACCAGAAGGTACAAACGAATACACTTGGGTACCTCAAGACTCAGAAGATATATTCAAAGGCAAAAGAGTTGTATTGTTTGCATTACCTGGTGCTTTTACACCAACTTGCTCAACAACACACTTACCTGGATATGAAGCAAAGTATAATGAAATTCTTGAACAAGATGTCGATGAAATTTATTGTTTAAGTGTAAACGATAGTTTTGTAATGAATGCTTGGTTCGATAGTTTAGGTATTAGCATGGTACAACCTATTGCAGATGGTAACGCAGACTTTACTAGACAAATGGGTATGCTTGTTAAAAAAGAACCTGTATGTTTTGGATACAGAAGTCAACGTTATAGCATGGTAGTCGACAATGGTCGAGTGGAAATGATTTTTGTAGAAGAAGGTAAAGAAGATAATTTTGCTGGAGATCCTTTCTCGGTTAGTGATGCAACTTCTATGCTTGAATATCTTACTAATGTAAAAGACTTAAGAAGAAGTCAATTAAAAATACAAGAAGAAGAATCTGCAAAAAATGAAGAAACTGACGATACTGCTACAGAGTGAATCCGGTAATAAAACTGAAAGTATAGATTTCGATTTATATGATTTACCTATTGTTGACAGATTTGTCGAACTACTAGAATACACGAAAAGTACTTCATTTGTTGAAGGTCGTATCGATGTAAGAAGGTCTAACACAGAAGAATCTACTTTGTCTTTAGCATCTGAGATGAATGATGTTATAGACAAAGTAAATTCTCTGAATGAAGGCTGTAGTATTACAGATGATTTAAAACTAGATTTAGAAGTAGAACCGCACAAGCAAGTTAAAAAACTCAACAAGTTACACGAAATATTTCAACTCTACACAGAAGAATATGGTGTAGATGCAAACGAAACACAAATTCAATTAGAAAGAGTAAACATTTTAGTACATTTACTAGAAGCAGGTCCTGTTGAAATGGATCAAGTGTTTATGGTTGCAAAGCAAGTTGGTCCTATTGCAGAAAAGTTAGGACTTGACCTAACAGATGAAGACCACATGTTGAGGAAGCCACATGCGTTATGGGGAGAGTTAGAAATGGACTATCATACTGTAGGAAAGGATCTAGGTGCATGTTTTTGGACAGATGATACAGAACTTGTAGAATCAGGAGAACTTAGACAACAAACAACACTATGTCCTGGGATTGCAGTAAATTTTATGTCAGGACCACAAAATAAACCTACTGATGAAATAGACACGCAAAAAATAAATGAATTTTATGAATGGTGTGAAAACAATAATTTGAATAGTCATATAACGTACACAGACCCCGTATATAGGCTTGGAAGGCTCAGACTAGGGCATATTTCAAAAGAATATACTATAAAAGAGATACAGGACCTAGTATTATTTTATCCTAATATAAAGGACATTATAGTAAAATCAGATAAATAAGTGTGTTGACAGAAACGTTTAATTGGAGAAATAAATGTCTAATATAACATTACCAGATGAAGCCGCCGTTAGAGCAGTGGATCAAAGTGCATTTGTAACTGATGATTTGATGGACGGACTAATTACTGATCCTCATGGTGCAGTTATAAAATTAGTAGTTGAATCTTTAGATTCAGGCGATATAATTAACATACATGAAATGAATGCAGGTACAGGAAAAACTGCAAAATTTATTGTAGATAATTGTTCTAATCAAGCAGACTTAAAAATTGCAACCACTGACATTTATAACGACACATATTTGACAACTAGTGAATATTTTGATAACGTAGCCAATGCATCCAATGTTTATAAAAATGACACATCTTCACTACAAAGAACAAACTTTGACGAAGGTGGATCTGCTATATCAGTAGATTCGTTAGATGCCTTTGGTGCTAATGCTAATGCAATTCTAAGCACCGTTACACTAGCAGATTCTCCAACACTATTAGGCGTAAATGACCTAGCAAGTTTTACCCACCCAGACATTCCCAACTCGCATGTAGTCAACCATGCAGGTACCGCCATTGACAGTAGTGGTAATTTTGGTTCATATAACCTTAGCATTTATTATCCTTGGCCGGTAAGTATGGGATTTGCAGAACACGAAAAGAATACTGCTAGAAAAATTATAGCAAGTTTGTTTAATAGAACTCCGTCAGGCGGGGGTTTTATAATCTTTAACTTCCATTTACCATTTGTACAAACAGCATTTTGGGACACTATGAATGCTATGACAAACACTGGAAAGTTTTGGACATCTGAATGGGTTCTAAACAGTGAAACTGATAATTCAGGTTACTGGCAAGCGGCTATAATCAAAAAAACATAAGCCACTAAATTTATCATAGTAGAATAATACAGAATAAATATCTGTATGAAACTCGCTATCACCGGAGTTGGCATTGTCTCGCCTTTAGGCAATGAAATCCAATCCGTAACACAGAATTTAAAGGCATTGCAAGTACCAGTAACTGATTATAGATTACCTGGTCATTTTGCAGATCCATTCCTTAATGTAACAAAAGCATTTCACTGCAATATTGATGAATTAGACTTAGAAGGTTTAATAGAACCAAAGAGTAGACGTTGGATGGACCCTACTGTAATAACAAGTATGGTTGCAGTTGACCAAGCAGTACAAATGGCAAACAATGATTTTCCAGATAATACACCTGTATTTGTTGGAACTATAAGGGGTGGAGCACCTAACTTAGCAAAGTTTAGTGATATATTAGTACAAGGTAGACGCAAAGTTCACCCTACAATATTATTAAGCAGTAGTCACGAATACCTTAGCAACCATATCAGCAGTCATTACAAATGGCATGGTATCAGTATGGGTACAAGTGGTACATGCGTTAGTGCTGTACAGGCATTAGACTTAGCAAAAAAATATATGACATTAGAAGATTACGATTGTGCTGTAGTTGTTGGAACAGATTGGATGACTAGTTCGATGAGTTCATTGTATTTTCAACTATTAGGAGCAATCAGTCCTACAGGTAGAAGTGTACCTTGGGACGAAAGTAGGGACGGTTTTGTAATGGGGGAAGGTTCTGTATGTGTAGTAGTTGAACCTTTAGATAAGGCAAAAGCCAGAGGAGCAAACATTAGGTGGGTAGTTGATGGCATCGGGATAGCGAACGATGGTGCTCATCCTACCCAACCTGACCTAGAAGGCACTGGAGCCAGGATTGCAATAGACAATGCTATAAAACAAGCAGGCACCAGTGCTCAGGATTACAATGTGTTAAATGCACACGCCACAAGCACACCATTTGGCGATCCTGTGGAGTATAACGTGTTGAAAGATTACTTCCCAGAACAAAGTCATTTGTACAGCAATAAAGGACAAGTGGGCCATCAAATGGGTGCAAGTGGTTTAGTAGAAGTTGTATTAGGTGCAGAAGCAATGGCTAATGGATTTGTGCCAGCAAATGCTGGACTAGAAAAGCCATTTACTAAAGATGGTTATTTTCAATTACTATCTAAAGTAGTAGAAAAAGATTACAACAGAATGTTTAAAACAAGTTTTGGATTTGGCGGCAGAAGTGCGGCAGTGAGTGTCTCTCTTGATGGGGACTAATTACTACGGCGGTAACGTAGCCGGTGATTTTATTCACAGTAAAGACAATTTAAGATATTCTGAATGGAGAAAGATATTTGCCTTTTTGCCTAAAAAGACAGAAGGCGGAAAAAGAAAATGGTTAACTTTTTTATATCGTAGAAAGAGATGGTTACATATTGAACCGCCTCAATTTCCCAAAAGTTCGTTTGATAAAATTGAATATGCAACATGGGACGAAGTAGTACGATTTAGGTTAACAGGAAGATGGACATGAAAGAAAAATTTAAAGATGCATTTATGGATTGTGCTGAAAGATTTGCACAACTAAGTAGTGCTAGGAGACTAAAGGTAGGTGCTATTATTGTAAAAGATAATAGAATTATTAGTATTGGATACAATGGCATGCCTACAGGCTGGGACAATAACTGCGAAGATGAAATTAGATGGAATGATGTTCCACACATGAGGGAAGAGTATAAAAAACAAGGTGCTAAATTTCATGAATCTCCACATGGTAGTACCTGGAGTAAATTAAAATCAAAACCAGAAGTATTACATGCAGAAGCAAATGCAATAACAAAATTAGCACAAAGCAATGAAAGTTCCAAAGACGCAGTTTTATTTTGTACACATGAACCTTGTATAGATTGTGCAAAACTTATACATCAAAGCGGAATAAAACATGTAATATACAAAAATTCATATGATGCTGATAAAGGAAGTGGTTTAGAGTTTTTAGAAAAAAGCGGTTGCAATGTAGAAAAAATAAGAGTAGATAATGAAAGTTGAAGAACTAAACATAGGTGTAAAAATAAATTGTGACATTGCAAATCTCAGTGAACAAGACTATAATGATATAAATGAATTATATTTAAAACATTTAATTATAGTTTTTGAAAATCAACCTTACCAAACATTACCATTTGCAAAACTAATATCCAAAATGGGTCAGTTTGCAAATCATGAACAAATGTTATGGAAACAAGATGGTAACAATACAGGTAAAGGAAAACAACCTTATATAGATCCTTTTACTTGGGAAGGTGACGACAACGATTATCCTGTACAACGTGTAACTGGTGAAAAAACAGAAAAAGGAATGGCAACAGGTATATTCGGAAACGGAGAACTTGATTGGCATAGTAACATGAATGGCGATATGGATAGAGCAAGAGGTGTTGCTCTACAAGGTGCATTGTTCAGTGAAAACACTCATACAGCATTTATGGACACAACAAAAGCATACGCAGATTTACCAGATGATATAAAACAAAGATGTGAGGGTGTAATAGGCAACTATGAGTATGCTCCAGAGAATTGGGCAAAAGGCGTACCAACACCTCAATTAATGACAATGAAAGGGTTTGGCATAGTTGACCACAAATATACTATGCCTTTATTACACGAAAGTTTCAGAGGCAAAAAAGGAATGTATTTTCACTTCCATAATAATTGCACGTTTCCGTCTGATCCAGAATTGAAAAATATCTTAATGGAACATTGTTTTCAAGATAAGTATGTTTATAACCATAGATGGCATCCAGGCGACATTGTAATAAGTGACCAAGTTTTAACATTACATAAAAGAGTAGAATGGGAACCAGAAATAATTGCTAAAAGAGTATTACATAGAATTACTTTTCACTATGATAATATGATAGAAGATTATTTTAATAGGTACACAAAAGTAAAAGAGTCAGATAAATTTGAATACTAATGATTTTCTTAGACGACCATAACAAAAAAGTAATTTTAAGTGTACGAAAGTGCGGACTTATAAGTTTGAGTCATTCGGTTACAGAAGTTTATAAAAATAGAAGTGGCTCCAAAAAATATTTGCCACATAATTTAGATACATTTGAATGGTGGACAAATGACCAAAATGCCAAAAGCGATTTTAGTTTTTGGAAAGATTACGATGTTACTTTAATTATTAGAAATCCTTACCAAAGATACGTTAGTGGTCTAAGGACACTTTGGTCTCATAAAGTTTATGGAAGAACTTATACAAGTGAAGACAAGCCAAATGAAAATCCTTGTGTATCAATAAAATTCAAGGATTGGTGGGAAGAAAATTTTGACGGTGATTATTCTTTTAAAAATCCTCACACTTCAAACTGGTTAGCAAACACTAAACAATTAGAATATAAATCTTTAGAAGTTGTAGATACAGCACATTTAAGTAAGTGGTTAGGTCAAAATGGTTTTAAAGAATTACATTGGCACAAGTCAAATGAAGATAATTTATTAGAAATAAGTATGTTTTTACAGGAAAACCATAAAGAACAAGTACATAAGTTTTTACAAGTTGAAGCAGAAATATACAATTACTGGTTGACTTCACCATATTATTATAGTAAAATTATATCATGAGAAAGAAATCTAAGACACAAATGACTAAAAGTGAGTTAATTGACTTACTTAAAGAACGTGAGAAGACCATTAAAGTGCTAGAGTCTGAAATTGAGTCTTTAAGAAATGACAGAATAGCATTAGATACTATTGTTACTGACACAGACACAAGTATGCTAATTGCAGGACTTAGTGCTAGGATTAAATCACTAGAAGAAAAAGTTGTTGACTTAGATAATAGGAAGGAATATGAATAGAGTATTTGTATATGGAACACTAAAAAGTGGCGGAGCAATCAGAGGACTTAACCAGTTCGGAGAAGGCGCGGCTATTGTAGGTAAAGCAAAAACAATGTATCCTGATTATGAAATGTCAGACTTAGGAGCATTTCCAGGTGTATTTTTAAATGGCAAATTTCACATTGAAGGTGAAGTTTGGGAAGTTGATGACCAAGTTATGGAACAATTGGATGCAATAGAAGGATATCCAGACTTCTATAATAGGCAGGTAACACACACAACGCAGGGTAAAGCCTGGATGTATTACTTGGAAGGCGAAGCATACAAAGATTATGCAGGAGTTAGAGGCGACCAAGTAATTGAAGAAGGCGACACCCTAAAATGGCAAGGGTAAGTAAGGAAGTTTACGAAATGATGGAACTAGAAGAACTAGTAGAGTCTGTAGAAAAATGGCATAAAGACAGAAACCTTATAGAAGGATCTACAGATAAAGACCAAGTGTTGAAACTTATACAGGAGATGGGAGAACTATCTGACAACGTGTGTAAGGGAAATGATATTCGAGATGATGTTGGTGATATGTTAGTTGTATTAATCAATATAGCAAAACGTAATAATCTAACATTGCAAGAATGTTTAGAAGTTGCATGGAATGATATCAAAGACCGAAGAGGTAAAATGGTCGATGGTATTTTTGTAAAAGAAGGAGACAGTTAATGAGTACTTTTTTACTTATTGTATTAGGTATTATCATAGGATGGTTTATACCTAGACCTTATCAAATTGGAGACCTTGAAGAAAGATGGATAGGTCCACTAAAAGATAAAGTGCCATTTCATTTAAGATGGTGGTAGAAATGACTTTAGCAATGATTACTTTGCTAATAATCAAACACATTGTTGCAGATTATTTCATGCAATATAGTTGGATGATTAGGGATAAGGGTACTTACGGTGCTTGGGGTGGTATTGCCCACAGTGGTTGGCATGGTATTCTTACATTGTTAGTATTATATCAATTTTTTATCCCTTGGTATCTTTTGATACTACTACCTTTGTTTGATTTTATAATTCATTATCATGTAGATTATGTAAAAAGTAATTTTTGGAAAAGCAGAAACTTAGGCCCAGCAGACCAAATGTATTGGGTAACACATGGAGTTGACCAACTCCTACATTTACTAACTTATATAGCGATTACTTGGATTGTATCATTATGCGTATAGAAACGGATATTAAATTAGATTACAATGACGTATTATTACGTCCCAAACGAAGTACAATGGGCAGTAGAAAAGACGTTGACTTACTTCGAACATACAAATTTAGGAACAGTCAAAGAGAATGGACTGGTATTCCTATTATGGCGGCTAACATGCAAGGTGTTGGCACATTTAAAATGGCAGAAGAACTTGCAAGAGTTCCTATGTTTACTTGTTTAGATAAAAACTATCAACCTGCAGACATTTGGGGTTGGTTAGGAAATCATGTAAACAAACCTGATATGTGTAAACACACAGCAATTACTACAGGTATTACTGATATAGATGTTGAACGTGTAGAAGCAACATTAAAATTATGCCGTAGTATTCAGTTTGTAAACATTGATGTTGCAAATGGTTACAGTGAAAGATTCTTAGACTTTGTTGCAAGGTTTAGAGAAAATCATCCAGAAGTAACAATCATAGCAGGTAACGTAGTAACTGCCGACATAACAGAGGAGTTATTATTACGTGGAGCAGATATTGTTAAAGTGGGTATTGGGCCTGGTAGTGTTTGTACTACTAGGGTTAAGACTGGTGTTGGGTATCCGCAGTTATCCGCAGTCATTGAGTGCATGGATGCCGCTCACGGTCTTGGTGGACACATTATTGCTGACGGGGGTTGTAGTAGTCCTGGAGATGTAGTAAAGGCATTTGGTGCCGGAGCAGATTTTGTAATGCTGGGTGGTATGATGGCTGGCACAGATGAAGGTGGTGGAGAAGTGATTACTAGACACTACATTACAAATGAACAAGCACCAAGCACTAGTGCAGGAATTGGCAAAAAAATTGAAAAGAAAGTTGTGCAATTTTATGGAAGTAGTACAACAGTAGCACAGGAGGAATCAGGTGGAGTTAAAAATCATAGAACAAGTGAAGGCAGGGTGGTCGAACTTCCTTACAAAGGTCCAGTTGCAGATGTGGTTACAGACGTACTCGGAGGTCTTAGGAGTGGTTGTACTTATGTTGGTGCTCGTACTCTTAAGCAGTTGAGTAAATGTACTACATTTGTACAAGTAAACGGTGGTAAAACACATAACACAATTTTTGAAAACATGCAGGTTGGCGAATGACAAAATATACAGTTACAGTACCTATGCCAGACGGAGACAGTCTAAAAGCAGTTGGTACAAAAGCAAAGAATTTCAGTTTAATTATTGAAAACGGGTGGGCAACATTTGGAGGTGAAGCAAATACTCCAGAAGACTTTGAACTTGATTTATTGGAATGTATCGAAGGGTTGCCTGAAAACATTAAAGCCGTTGAGTACTGGTGAGGGATCAATCACATAATCAACGGATTTATTACAATAGAGAAGGCATGATAATACCAGATAGCAAAAAAGCCGAACGCATCATATGGGAATTGAAGTTCGAAATGAATAATCCACGTAATGATGGTTGGACAGGCTCAGATATGAAAAAGAGATTATGGGATATTAAAAACGCAGTTGATGAAGCATTAGTAGATGCGCCAACTTATGCTGGCGAAGAACCATATGAAGATATATATTTAATGAATAGAATAAAAGGAAAAGTATGAAAGAATACGATAAAATTAAAACACAACAATCAGAGCAGTTAGGTTCAATTGATAGTATTCACCCAATGAAACAAGTGGCAATTATGTCAGTTGTGCAAGTTCTTATGTTATTAGGAATGGGTATGGCTATGCTTTTGATAGGACTTAACGTATGAAATTAGGCATCATAGGTAAAGGCTTTGTAGGCTCAGCAGTAGCAAACGGCTTTGACCGTGATGTCGAACAGTTTGTGGTGGATCCTAAGTTTAATGATAATTCACTTGACGAACTTGTCGAGTTTGGACCACCACTTTTATTCATTTGTGTACCAACACCAATAGCAGAAGATGGTAGTTGTGATACAACAATAGCAAAACAAGTACTCTCAGACTTGGATAGACTTCAATACAAGGGCGTCTGTGTGATAAAGAGTACAATTATACCAGATTATTTACATGAGTTTAAAAAGACGTTTGATTTAAAAATTGTTTATAATCCTGAATTCCTTACAGAAGCGAATGCAGATGAGGATTTCAAAAATCCACCTTTTCAAGTATTTGGTGGCAAGTGGAGAGATTGTGAAGTAGTGGAGAAAGCATATCTCAGACACAGTTCAGTAAAAATTGTGCCAACATTTAAAGTGGACTTAACAACAGCAAGTTTATTAAAGTACACAATTAATAGTTGGTTAGCAACCAAAGTTACATTCTTCAACGAACTAAAAGTATTGCATGAGTTAGGCAGTAGTATGGTTAGTTGGGAACAATTCACAGACATGTTAAGTAGAGATGAACGTATAGGCAAAACACACATGCAAGTTCCAGGACCTGATGGCGAAAAAGGATTTGGCGGACATTGTTTTCCTAAAGACACAGAAGCATTACTTAACTATGCAAACAAAAAGAATATCAAAATGAGTGTGTTGCGTAAAGCAGTATCCACAAACAAAAAACTTAGAGATTAATCTAATTAAGATACAAAGGGTCGGCAACGGCCCTTTTTCTTGATTGTAAGATAAATACTATTATACAATACTAGTATTGGAGATTAACATGTTAAAAAATATGCTTTTAAAAGCGATACATAAAAGTCAACACGTTCAACGTAACTGGGACCTATCTAAATCTATACCGGAAGAAGATTTAGAAATAATAGAGCAGGCATGCTTGGGTGCTCCTAGCAAACAGAATGTTACTTTTTTCAAGCCTTATTTTATTCAAGATAGAGATACTATTGAAGCAATACACAAACATACATCTGGATTTTATATTGAAGATGGTGTAAAAGGTGGTAAGGCATTGAAAGGAAATCGCTTAACAACAAACACTCAAACATTAGCAAACTTGCTTATTGTTTTTGTCAAGGATTTCGATGTAACACAGGCGGCACAAAATACTGACCAGTGGCATAATGAATCTTTAATGGAACAAGATATGCATCAAGCGGTAGGAGTAGCGGCAGGTTATGTCAACATGACAGCGGCTATGCTAGGATACAGCACGGGTTGTTGCAGTTGTTGTAACAAGGATGAAATACAACGCATTCTCAATATAGAGGAAAAACCATTATTACTAATGGGTGTTGGATATCCTGACAAAACTAAGCCAAGAAGGCAACACCATCTAAAAGAAGAATTAGTGTTCCCTACCAATAAAAAGGCTAAACTAGAAGTCGAAAGAGTCTAGTAAGTAGTGTTGAAGAATTAAGGCACACCTTCGGGTGTGCTTTTTTTT
>CEOV01053361.1_pt1 | contig 40405 bp, 51 predicted proteins | sample 530631 | NCBI WGS metagenome assembly CEOV01 (sample SAMEA2620756, study PRJEB7988) | marine metagenome | isolation source: saline water (ENVO:00002010), including
CAACGGTGGGATGCTGGTAGCCCAAAGGGGTACAAGTAGTACAACTAGTGGAGCGTACACGTTAGATAGATTTTTTAACTCTTGGTCTACAGTTGCAGTAACTCAATCACAAGACACAACTGTTCCATCTGGTGAGGGCTTTACTAAATCTTACAAGAATGAATTTACAACAGCATCCTCTAGTAACGCTGCATATTTTTCAGCATATACCACTTTAGAAGGGCAGGATTTACTTAATACTGGATGGGATTATACCTCATCATCAAGTTTTATAACTATTTCATTTTACGTTAAATCTTCTGTAGCTGGAACTTATAGTTGTTCATTCAGAACAGCCGCTGGAACTGTTAAAGCATTTACTTTTCAGTACACTTTAGCAGCAGATACTTGGACAAGAGTTATTAAATCAATTCCCGGTAATTCAGGTATTACAATAAATAACGATAACACCAAAGGCATGAATATATATCTTAATGTTCAATTGGGAACTGATTATACTGATTCTGGTAGAACACATGATATTTGGGATGATTATTCAGGTACAGAACAAATGCCGCCTACAGGTAATAATAATATGACAACTGCAAATTCAACGCTACACATAACAGGAGTGCAGCTTGAGGTAGGACAAAAAGCCACACCATTTGAGCATAGGTCAGTTGGGGATGAGTTGGCTAGGTGTCAGAGGTACTATGTTCAACAATATGCACACATACAAACTCCAGCAGCAGGTACTATGATTGTGCCTATTTATTTCCCAACAACGATGAGGGCAACACCAAGTACACCAGTAACTAATGTTGCGGCTGGCTCAGGCACGGCTTCAGGAGTTGGGGGTCTTACCCTAGAGCAACTAGGTGGATTAAATTCACAAGGTGGTTTTTTTCAGGTATCTTCTAGTGCTAATAGTAACTATAAAATAAATAGAATAGATGCGTATTCTGCGGAGATTACATAAAAATGAATATCAGTAAAACAGTAACAAACGCTAAATATCAGCAGGTCAATGGTGAAAATGATTTAATTATAGCTACAATTGATGGCATAAAAATGTATGTGCCAATGGATACTGCCAATACAGATTATCAGGCTATTCTAGCTTGGGTAGCTGAAGGTAACACTATTCAGGATGCAGATTAAGATGAAACCAGATGACTTCGTTATTGCCACTGGCGGTCTGTCAGCACCGTTCTGGTTGCCCGTACTAAACCAGTGGATAGCACTTGCAGTTGGTATTTTGACTATAACATATCTGGTTATTAAGATAATTAATGCGACAAGGAAGTAGATATGGCAAGTCTCCCACGACCTAAAATACCCGGTGAAGATGCTATCAAGCAAATCTCTGAAGAGAGAAAAGAAGAAGCACGTATCAAAACGGATACTGAGCTTCAAGAACGCATGGGTGACCTAGCAGGAGAAGGCACGGGTGCGTTTGTTCCTGCTGTTAAGGTTGAGGAACAAGAAGTTCAAGACGATGAGTTGTTAAGCACGGATACTTACAAACTAGATGAACGTGATAAATTAACAGCAGGGCAAGTTGATACTACAAAGTTAGATGTTGAAGCACCTGAAAGGTTTGACGAATCCATAGGTCAAATCGACAAGATAGAGACAGTTAGCGATGACGTTGAAGCGTTAGGTCCAGCAGAAGTAGCTCGACAAGACGAGCTAAGTTATGTTGCTACAGCACCTCAAGGCGAACTATCTCCCGATGCGTACGCTGAAGGTGTTACTGAAGAACTTGATGAGAGAGCTACAGTCCAGTATCAGTTAGGTGAACTGATGCAACAAATAACATCAGGTGGTCCACTTCCGCCGTGGGCTTCTCCTGCTGCTCGTAAAGTAAATGCAGTTATGCAATCTCGTGGTATGGGTGCATCTTCTATGGCTGCAGCAGCCTTAACCCAAGCCTTAATGGAATCAGGTGTTCAGATTGCATCAAAAGACGCAGATAAATACGGAACTATACAGCTTAAAAATCTTGATAACAAACAAAGAGCAGCTTTACAAAATTCAATAAACGTTGCTTCTATGGACGTTGCAAACTTAAATGCTAGGCTTAAAGCAGAGGTAGTCAATGCACAAAACTTTCTAGCCCTAGATGTAAAAAATCTGGACAATGAACAAAAAAGTAACCTGATAACATATCAAGCCTTGACAGACGGACTTTTTAAAGACGCTGCAGAAGAAAATGCAAGAATTCAGTTTAACGCTAAAAACGAACTTCAGGTAGAAGAGTTCTTTACTGAACTAGGTTCGCAGGTAGAGACAGCTAACGCTAACAGAACCGCAGCTATGGAACAGTTTAATGTTGCTGAACAAAACGCTATGGCACAGTATAATGAAACACTTGCTGATAGCCGCCAGAAGTTCAATACAAACATGCAGTTTGCTGTTGACCAATCCAACGCTGTATGGCGACGCGAAACAAACACAGCCAATACTGCATCACAAAACGAAGCTAATCGTATTGACGTTCAAAACGAGTACAATGCAAATCAAAATGCCTTGAATAATATGTGGAACATGATGCGAGATGTTGCTTCTTGGAACTTTCAGAAAAGTGAAAATCTTTTGCAAAGGCAGCATGATATAGCGGCTATAGCTATGCAGTTTGCTAATACCGCTGAACTGTATGATAAAGAACAAAAGGACCAATTAAAAGAAAAAATTGGTGAGTTCCTCATGAATTGGGGAATGGATTGGGCTACAAGTGAAGAGTAAGATATGATTGATAAAATATTTAGTTTAGCAACTGGATTTGATGATTGGATTAGTACAGGCTTAGATTTTGTAGGTGATATTGTATCAGAAGGAAAGTCTGGGATAGAAGGTGTATTTGATTCTAAAGCAGGTTCTGGATTTTTAGACATTGCAAGAAGTGGTTTAAGAAGCTATTCTAAAATGCAAGGAAGGTCTGGAAGAGGAGGGGGGAGCCAAGGCACAGCTTACGGTTATGGCAGAAACTTTAGACCCGAAAGATTTAGAAACCCTATGTACTCAGGACAAGGCGGTGCGTCTAGAGGTTCATCCTTTGGTTATAACATGCCTCAGATATCAAATGCCCATGCACGATTGGCGGCACGTATAGGTAGCGGGGGTTTGTCTGACCCACAGCTTGATAAGGTATTTAGAACTGCAATTAACTTACAGCAAGGAAGACGTACGATAGGTCACTCGGCTACAGGAATTAGCAGACGAGTTGCTCCAGCCCAGCCAGCACAAGTAACAAAGCAAGTAACAAGGCGATAGCATGGCACAGATGAAACCTCCAAGAGGCAGTATAGCGGCAATAGATGAGTTTGCATCTGCACCGCCGGGTCACTCCCTCACGCAAGACAATACACGATGGCCTTGGGGAAAGCCCCCTCAAGAAGCCAATCCTGATAGGGCATTAGCAGCAAGTATACGTAGCTTAGAAAAACCTCGCATACAACAAGAATTGATAAAGTTGCTTATGGTAGGAGTTTCTGTAGAGGTAATCGTAGAAGGTATTTTGATGCAAGGGTTTACTGAAGGCAAGTTTAACCCAGATATCGGATTGTTGATGAAGCGTCCCCTTGCATTGTTCATAGCTGACATGGCAGAAGAAGCGGGTATACCTTATCGTTTCTTCGAAAACAATAAGGCCCTAGAAGAAGGAACTATGGATGACGAAACCTTCATTTCTATGATGCAAAAAAATAATCCAGCCATGTTCGATATGCTGTATGAAAATGTCAACGCTGCTATTCGTGCTGGTAAGCAACCTCGTGAAGATAACTTTATGAACATGAAGAAGGAAGACTAGCATGTCGCTAATTCCGTTTTTTACAGGAGCCTTAAATGCTTATAATGACCGTTCGAGACTTGAACGGGAAGCTAGGTATGAAAAGGAACGTCTTGTCGAAGAAAATCGACAGGACCTTTCTAAAACTATTGCAAATGCGTTTTTAGAGGGTACGCTACGAGTAGATAAAGATGACCCAAAACAAAGGAAACTTTTTGAAGACTATGGAATAGAAGACCTGTTAGGTTTGCAAGTTCAAATGGCAAAGGCAAAAACACCTCAAACAGTGTTTGGCACGGGTGATAATACTGTTTCTTTTGGCTGGGACTACCGTGACAAAAAACCTTCTGAATCTGCAGTTTTAAATTTACGAGATTACAATAGTTCGTTTTCTAATCCTAATTTTTATAAAACAAAAATGGATGAGTTCCTTGCTAGTCCCGCTGCTGCTCAACAGTTTGTTGGGACAGTTAATACTCAACTGATGCAGTATGGCTCTGACTTTCATTTTAAAAATAGCTATCAAGACGGCGAATTAAAGACTCCTGTATTTACAGACTATAGCATATACGGTAATGTTGTTAAGTTTAAGGATGATTTGGCTTCTCAATTAGGTATAGACAATGAGTCTCGTGTGCAGCAGACTGTAACCGCAGCTATAAGTGCAGCTACAAACGGTCAAGGTCTCAAGCCTAATCAGATACTTGTGCCTACTAGAAAAGGTGCTGGTGGATTTACAGCCGAACTTCGAACTTTATCAGAGGGTGAAAAGGGTGTAAAAGAAAAAGCGTTTCTAGAAGCATTAGCAGCCAACAGAAATTATCCTAATGTTAGCATGATGTTATTTGATGCTAACAGTTACTCATATAGCACAGACTCAGAAACGATTATATACAACCTATTAAATCACACCAAAGATTTGTATGATGCTGGTGCAGCAAATATGCTCGAACGTTCAGACATAACTGTCACAGAGAATGTGGCTGATATACTATATAAAAACGTATCTCCTGAAGGCAATACCGCCCGTTTTGTAGATGCACTTCTACCCCTAGTGCCACAGCCACCAGAGTTTCGTGCGCCGGGTACTGTAGGTAAAATGGTTAAAGGTGAGCAGGTCTTGCAATCTCGCGGCATAGACATGAAGAAAATAAATGATAAAAACACCTTTGCTATAAAATCAAAAGACCTTGCAGGAATTATACGAGATAATGTAGGTCCAAACGGAACTGTTAAAACTGGTTTTGCTGGCCTAATTCAAGAGTTAGTGATTGGTGCTTTAGGTCCCGGTGGTCAGTTCGAACAGTTATTTAGCGGATTAAGTGCAGATGAATTAGAGTCAGGCACAAACGCTGAAAGCCTAAGAAATATTGCTATCGAAACAATTAAAGCAGAAAATACTAGCATAAAAACTGCAAACGATATAGGTATAACTCAATTAGCCGCTATCCAACTTGCATATGCTCGTGCTAGGGCTGTTGATAACAACGGTAGACTTTCTAACGATGACTTTAAAATACAGATGAACTCACTTGTAGGCACAGGTCTATTTACAAACACTAATGTGGTGACAGGTAAATTAAATAGAGTTATAATGGAAGCTCAACGTGATATTGAAGATACACAGTTCTATGTTGATTTTGAGAAGAAAGACGTTAAAGCAAAACAAGTCAAGGAACTGTTGTTGTATCGTAACATCATCGAGCCTGCTAGAAAAGCTCACAGAAGAAAAATAGCATCTGGTATAAACGTCGGCGGTAAACAGCCTTCGTCAAAAGGATTGCCAGCAGATGCTATTGATTTGGGCGGAGGGTTCTTTAGAAAACCCGGAAACAATACACAGGTATTTGATGCAAACGGCAAGGATGTGTCAAAGGAATACGTAGCAACTCAAGGGAAAACTGAGTAATGGCAGAGGCACAGCAAACTCCTGTAATTGTAGACGAAGAAGACGAGCAGAAAGCACTTCGCGAACAGAACCTTGAACGTGGTAAAACTGTGGGCGAGATGGTTAAAGCTGGTGAGGTTGCTTTACCGAAAAGTGAGGGAACTGTAGAAGACTTGCCTACAGAAGAAGGAGTACCACGTCTTGATATCACTCCGGTTCGATTAAAGCCAAAACCAGAAGCAGGCACAGGTCCTCAAGTACGTGTTGTAAAAGATTTACCGCCGATTCAGTTTAAATCTCTTCGTGAAGAAGCTGCTGCCAGCGTACAAGAAAAGGAACCGTTGACATACGAGAATGTTCTAGAAAAATTAGACGCTGGCGATACTGTAAGTATTCAGACAGGGGGTGGAGAGGCTCAAGTATACGAGGGTCCTGTCTCCGCAAAACTAGCTCGTAATCCTGCTGTTAAAAAAGAAATAGAACTACAGTTAGCAATACAAGATTCCCTTGCTAAAAAGAAACAACAGGAAACTGGTAAGTTCGAACCTGTTCTCCCGTTCACCGGACCACTAGGTGACGTAGACGTAAGCAGTATTAAAGACCCTGAAATGCGGGACATGGCAGAAGAGTATGCAATAGGACGCAAAGCCCTAGACGATACTCTACGTCCGCTAGTCAATACAGGACGGCCTGATATTGACGCTGCTGTTCGCCAGTATTTTGTTGATGACTTCTCAACAGGTGATATGTTCTCGAACTTAACAACACGCCTTGCAGAGACAGGACGTGCCATTCCAACCTTGCCAACTTACGCTGCAGACTTAGCAGGTAGTGCCGTAGAAGCTATACGCAGAGCTTATGACATGCAAACAAGCTTCTCTGATGAGTGGGCCGCATTAGCACCCAAGCGTCAACAGCAAACTAAAAAAGCCCTTCAAAGTATCGCAGATGTGTTGCCAGCACCAACAGCAGCGATGGCCTTCAACGATTCTATTCGCGAACGTGCTAAAAAGGAAATGTCTGACGAACAATATGAAGACTTTGCTTTCATAACTGATACAGTCACTGGTGAGAAAGTTGAGCGTGAGTTTATTTCAGATGAAGCTGCCTACGAAATAATCGAAGAAGCTTTCAACCAGATGAACATAGTAGAGTCTTTTGGCGTAATATTTGCTGAAAATATACTGGGCGGTGGCATCCTGACTAAAACAAAGAATCGCGCTGCGCTGGATTACGTTGCCCAGATAAAGGGCCGTGCCAAAATGATGGGTATTGCAGATGACATACCTGTCGAGCAGCTTCCTGCAATTATAAGAAAGCAGGACAAATCTTTTAAGCTTAACGAAAACTTATTCGACCTTGGCATATACAACAAGGGTCTTAATCAGCAGATGAGCGATGCTAAAGACCGTATAGATGACTTGGGTAAGCAGATGGAAGCAATAGCGTTACGACCTAATGGTCGTGAAAGTTTTCCGTATGCTAAGTTAGAGTCCGAACGAAACAACCTAATTAGACTTCGCAGAAGAAATCATGTAAAGACACGTATAAGCCCTTACATGGCTACCATTGTAAAAGAAGAGGGTGGCCTCGCATTAACCGCAGCAATAGGTAGAGAATACTTGCCGGGATTATTCGGTATGAATCCTGATATAGCAGAGATGACAGGATTTATAGGAGGTTTAGTCACAGGAAAATTTACCGTTCCTGCAGCTAAGTTTGTGGGCAGACAAGCTGGAAGGATTACAGGCATAACTGGACAGGGCCTTGCCGCAATAACACCTGATGGTTTGTTAAACCCCACGACTGCTATTTTTCACAAGTTAACTAACGCTGACTTGACAGTGCAGGATTACGAAAAACTGTATTATCAACCTCGTCACGGCGGCAGAAAAATGAACTACAAAGAACGTAGGGCATTACGAGGAGCGTTCAAACAAGTCGAACGCATGGATGTTGAAACACAAGAAGAGTTTTTAGACCAACTTCAGCAGCAGCAAAACTTCCTTGACGGTGTTCTTGACATTTTCCCTGAAGGTCCACAACGCGATAGGGCTGAAGAGATGTTGGACATGTCTTTTGCAGAAGCATCTGGGTTGCCTCAAGCAATAGCTGCCTATCAAATAAGCACCGAAACTATGACTATGAAAGGTTTTAGAAAAGGTGGCATGACAGGAGCCTTAGAAGCTGCAAAGGCTGTTGATGCTAAACGTCTACGCACTGCAGCTATGATTGATGCGTTTGAAGAGCATGTTGCTGAGTTTGGAAACCCCTCTCAAACACAGGTTGTTACTGACCTAATACAGCAGACACGGAAAAGTCTTCTGAACATAGAAGACATGATGAATCAAGAGTTTATCAAGCTTAGTAAGAATCTTGACAGTATGATGGATGAAGCTGTATCTGATATTTCAACACCTCTTGAAGAGACATTTCTATATGATTATGCAGAAGCCAGAGAGTTTTTAGCACGTAGAGTTGGAACAGAAGAAAGTCAGGAGCTTACCGAAGCTGCACAAACTGTAGAAGAACTAAGGGATGCTCTGATAAAAACAAACGACTCACTACTCGAACGTTTTGATGGTGTGCGGTCTGTACGTAATAACAGACAACTTCATTCTAGCGCACTAGAAAGCGCAGTAGAGGGTGTCCTGTTTCAGCGTTATGGTTATCTGTCAAAGGAGATGGACGAAGCTTATAATACTTTTAGAAAGTTTCAAAAAGAGCGTGAAGTCGTACCAAAGATAGATATATCTCCATTCGTAGACGATATGCTAAGTCTTGCTGCCGCTGACGAAAAGAACATAACGACTTTCTTTGGACCTACTTCTACTTTCTTCTCAGGTTTCTTGGGCAGGAAGTCTCGTACGATGTTCGAAGCTATGACACGTAGAACTCTTGAAGAATTAGGGCAAGAAGAGTTGCAAGAGATGATGGTGTCTATTGTAGATAGTAGTAAAGGCAGACTAGAATTACAGGATATAGAAGCGATGATGATAAATGAGCCAGTTCAATTTGGTTTGTTTCTTCATCAGAACGGTAAATTAAATGTGTTTGCTAATTCTACTATTGAAGAAGCAGAAGAGTTTCGCAGGGCCTTTCGGGACTACGGTCACAAAACATCTAATAAGGCTGTAGCTAGAGAGTATAAGACTGCTGAGAAACGCCTTAATGAACTATTAGAGGAAAGTGACGGCGAGGGATATCAGGAGCTTGTAAAAGCACGGGAAAAATATACACAGCTTAATGACCCACTCCGTGAAGGTTCGCCTATGAACAAGCTAATGAGGTCCAAGGTAGGTGATAAATTCACTGCAGACTCAGGACCCTACTCAGGAATGTTCAAGGGGGCCACGCCTTATGACATCGTAAAAGGAATGGGAAATAACATTGCCAAAGCTATGAAAGGCGGCAGAGATAAAGATGAGGCACTACGAAATCTTCGCACAAAAGAAATACCTGCTATGGAGCAGCTATTCGGCACTGTAGGAGATGACGGTAAAATGCGTATCGACCTTCGTACAAAAGAGGGTAGACAAGCACTAGACTTACTTGAGGAGATAACTGAAGCTGTTATATATGATGCATGGGCTGCTGACTTTTTAAACAAACAACCCGCATCAGGAGTGCGTTTAGGAGACCCTCGTGGTATTGGTTTTAAACAGTCTGTTATAAATGAACTTGAAGAAATAAGTCAAACGTTTCAAATTAACGTCATAGATATGGAAGGTAATAATGATAAAGCTTTAGTTGCTAATCTAACTAGCCTTATAGCTAAAGAGAAAGACATTGCAGAACAGATAAAGCAGGGTGGTCGTCTTTTTGAACAAGGCAAGAGAGCAGTAGCAAAACTTAAAACAGAAATAAAAGAAAAGTCTTCAGTAGTACAAGCTCGTCAAAAGAAAGAATTAAAAGCTATGCAGGGTCTACAGTCAATAACGAAACTGCAAGAACCTATGGCTTTCTATTCAGAGTACATATCAGGATACGGGGATGTAACAGAATTACGTAATATGTTTATGCGTGAAATGCCTCGTGACCCTGACCTAAAAGACTTAACTCCTGAAGAATTAGGCAAGCTATTTGATAATGCTGTTTACAATATGGTTTATCAGGGCATCATACAAATTGGAGGATACGGACCGAAAGCAAAGCTGGCTACCCGACAGGCTGTTCAGTCAGGGTTGCTGGGAGAAAACATCACGACATCAGAGTTTGGCAATGTACTTGGCGCAATTGGCGAGTTAGAAAATCCGCAAGTATTAAATAATTTGCAAAAGATAATGCCAGCAGAGCAAATAACTTCTTTAAAGAATATTTTAGCTTATCTAGCTAACCAAGAGACAGTTCGTATAGCTTCAGATGCTGCTGCAAAAGGGATGTCTGCAGCCTCTGCTTTAAGTAGAGCGTACAACATAGCTAGAGGAATGGTTAGTCCTTTATACGTAACTTCAGAAGTAACCTTATTATTAGCTACTAAGTTAGATGCAGATGCTTTGCTTCTTGCTTTACAGAATAAAGATGCAGCAAAGATTATTGAAAAGATACTGATGTATCCGAAGTTAGTTACACCGAAGGAACTAGCAACCTTCGACACTTTAATTACAGAATTTGTTGTTACGGACATTATCCGAAAAGGACAACAAGAAGCAACCCTAGCATACTTTGAAGATTATGAGGAAGCAAACAATGAACAAGAATAAAAAAATCCGTAAGGCATACGCCTACGGTTCTACAGTCAGGAGTCCTATGAGTCCTGATACAAAGATGATGTCAGATATGAATCCTATGGCTGACCGCACACAGAAGCAAACTGTTATTAAACAAACCATGCCTAGACCAATGGGTATGCCAAAGCCACAGGAACGTAAGTCTAAGAACGTTGAAGTTGCTGCAGGTATGCCGAAGATGGCAAGTGGTGGCGAGTTGAAAGAGCCTAACAATCCCGGCCTGAAAAAGCTACCAGAAAAGGTACGCAATAAGATGGGCTACAAAGCCTACGGCGGTAAGATGGCTTCTAGACGTACCTACTAGAGTTCGCCATCACGTCATCTCCTATCTCTCGTAGATAACGAACGAGACTAGCAACCTTAAACGTTCCCTCATACTCTGGAAAACCACGTTCCATCGTCTTCACAAACTCCTCTGGGTCTACCGCCTGATAGTCCAGTTCGATATGCCCCTCAGTGTTCATAACACATGTCAGGTTAAATAACTCAGCTTTAGCTTTCTTTGCCATCTTTGTATGCCTTAAATACGTCGGTGGAAAACAGTTTCTGAAGGCTGAGTAAGTACATACGAGCCGCACCGTTATCCCCCCCGGATACGGTGCGTTTTTCGTCTAGGTTGTCTATGATACGTTTTAGGGATGGGACATCGAACACGAGTGTTGCAAAAGTCTCGTCGCCAATGCAGAGGTTGTGGAACCAGTAGTCGGACTTGGTTGCGTTGATACCACTAGGTTTACCGTAGCACTCGTATTCGATGGCTATGTTGCCAGTTCGAACCCACATGTCTCGCTCTGACTTGACCTCTATCTTCTTATCCTGCAGCATGTCAGCAACACGTTTCTCACGTACCTTTCCGTACTGCAGGTCTATGTCAAACTTCTTACGGTCTGCTACACACGGTTCCATACTCATGAGAACTTACCTATCAATGCAAGCACTACTTCATACGCACCATACAAAAACAGTGCAGTGACACACACCTTTAAGAACTTGTTCATGCCGTCATCTGACATGCGTTCCCACTCTGGTCTACTCATGCTCTCCCCCTGTTCCTCTACCAAGACCACCAAAGTATTGTGGCCTTTTACGTGCAACCTCGAACGTGGCTACAGTTATTACTATACCAGCTATCAGGATACTATGCAATAGCGCACTTACACCAAATATGGTAATAGACCCTAAATACATCGAAAAGATAATACACCACATCCACGCAAGAAGTTGCATAACAAGATGTCTCGTATTGATGTCCGGTATGTTTCGCAAAGGGTTATGCTTACTGTTCATAACCACATTCCAACTGTCATGTATAAACTTATTCATCACGCAGCACTCAAATCAACAACTTCACACACACCTGCCGTACAAGCAAGTTCACGGGAACCGCTAGTATTGTCTTCTTTCTCGAACAGACTTAGCTGGTTCCAATCTAGCTTCACGTCTTTGTACGTTTGTTGCCACTCAAGATAGTCTTCCTTTTCGATATCCTGATAAGGAGCCTGCTGATAACTGTGGTCACTATGCGGTAAGAACGATACCCCAGAAGCTACATCGAAGTTTTCATACACCCATGCTCCTACATCCATCCACTCGTTTTCTTTGACAGATATAGTTACAGATGGCTTGTGTTCGCACCAGTGGATAGCATATGTCTTCCATAGTTCTAGTTGTTCTACGGCTGTCATTTGAGTTCGCGTTACGGCGTTGCTGGGAGACTTCATAGCAAACGAGAATACGGTAGTTGAATCTGGTTTCATAACACAGCGTTCGTGGGGTACACCTGCCTCAATCATAAACTGTGTTAAGGGGTCTTTGTTATCGCCGCGAACTGTCCTGATGTAGTAATCGTTGTGCCGTGCATGAATACCACTAGCGGTATCGGTTAGTTGTGACACAGTACCCGACGGCTTTACACAGGTGATTGCAGCGGATACTGGGATTCCAAGCATGTTCGCATACTTGTCGTTCGTCTTGACGGACTCTTCCCGCATCTCCTGTAGCCACCTTTTGCTGTCTACGTTCTTTGACAGAACTGCGTGGTCCATGATACCAGTTAAGGATACGCCCAACAAGCGTTCTTCCTCTGTGTTCTTTTTCCATACGCTCCTCAGATACTTGAAGTCTGTTAAGGTGGACTGTAGGGTTCCCAATATGGTTGCTATGCGAACCTTACGTTTGAGGCTGGCTAGGTCATCTGTTTCGCGAACCATCACCTCTGATAGGTTGCAGAACTGATATGGACGTAGGATTATCTCAGAGCATGGATTAGTACCCCACATATGTCCTGTCTCTCGCCGCCCATTCCGAGCAACCTGTTTGTCAGCAGCTTCACGATTGAACATACCACGTTCACCAGATTTACTATCGTACAACGCAAGCCATTCACGCATAAACGTACCCATCTCAGGCTTGCCTTTGTAGGCTACAGAGTTGTTAGCCAAGGCACGTTGACCCTCGTTCTCCCACCACTGACCAGACTTAGCATGTGCCATTTGGTCGTCGTTCAAGTTCGACAGACTAATCAAAGCTGACCGTCTGACTCCCCCCACAACTACAATCTCACCAATCTTACACATTAGGTCGTGACACTCGATAGGAAACAGTCTGCGTCCCTGTGCTTTCTTGAAGGTCTCTACAGTGAAGCGGAACAGGTCATCAAGGGGCTGTGGCCCAGATGCTCTACCACCCATCGTTTTGAGACGCTCACCAGCAGCACGAACTTGTGACATATCCCACGTAGGAATCTGCCCCGCGTACAACAACGCAATCAGTTCGCGAAGTGACTTGGCCCAACCGGGCTTCGAATCGCCAACCTTGATTACAGTATCTGTATCGTGCATAGCATCACTAACCACAGGCAGCTTGTCTACATTCTCACGCTCTACTGAGAACCCTACGCCTGTACCACACATAAGAATATACATACACTCATCGAACGAGCGTGGACTATCTACAGGTATATATGAGCAGTTATATCCTGAGATGTTGTCACGAGCAAGAGCAGGGCCAGATGTCATCATGGCTCTCATGGACGGCATCACTTCGAGGTTTAAGATAGCCTCACGAATCTCCTCTACGTCCTTCTTAGGCAGTTCATAGTTGTGCTTCCCACGAACCTGATTGACCATGAAGTCGACATAACGGTCAACCGTTTCGTCCCAATCCTCACGGCGTTGCTCGGAATCTAGCCAACGTGCATAACGTGACTTGTGGATAAATTGTTGATAGGTGGTTGGTAACATATTACTCATTGTCTTCTCTTTCCTTTGGATAGTATACGTGTACTTCACTGTTACAATTAGGACAGTGTAGGTTAGTTGCTATGCTATATTCAGAATCTTCTTCTGATATATCGTGGTCTCCGCCCCAGATTAATTCTGCTCTGCAATGCCAGCAGTTCATTCTGTCTTCTCTTCGATTAGCTTTTCGAGATACCACTGGGCTTTTTTGAGGTCTTGTAATTTGCCTTTGTATCTGTATCGCCAGACGTACTTGATGATGTTCCCTTGTAAGTATTGTTCAAAGCCTGTACCCGTCGCCGCCCTGATTGCCTCAATGCACTCGATACCTGCCTGATTGTAATGGAAGGGTTTGTCAACCATGTCATAGCCGCTATATGCCTCTTTACCTGCTTGTTCGTTTTCTTCTATCTCTTTCATGATGTTCATGTAGCTTGTCACCGATTATCTCCATCTCCACCTATCTTGCCACGCTTGGCACGGTCATTTAATTTGGCGATGTTACCTTGCGCTATGTGTTGCAAGTCATAACCAATGTCACGAGCCAGTGCTGCACAATACCATAGCACATCACCTATCTCACTTGCAAGCTCTCCCTTCTTGAGTTCGAACCCTTCTTGGTCATAACCGTCACGAACAAACTTTTTTACCTTGTTTGCAACCTCACCAGCTTCGCCAGCAAGACCTAGTGCAGGATAGATTATCTTATGACTGTCAGGATATATAGCAGTCTTTGCTGCTTGTTTCTGATAGTAATTTATGTTCCACTGGTCTTTCATTGTTTCTCTCCAAAGTCTACCTTAACTATGTTGTCCTCACGGGCAACCACCTTGTCTATAACCTCATCAGCCTTATCGCTGTTCAACTCTGATTTAAACGAGTTTGCCATAGCTACAAAACTAAGTCTAGCCATGCCAGCATCCCACACGCGGTCAAAGTCGTTCTCCATCATCTCTATGATACCTGACAAGATTACCATGCCAGCAGGCACACTCTCTAAATCAACTGTGTTACCCTTTGTGGTGTCGTAAGCTGTCATCGAAAACGAATCCTCGTCCTCGTAGTTAAGAATAAGGTAATACCTATTTGGGAGCAAGCTGGCTCGTTCCACCTGATTGTTTATATCATCCATCTTTTAGCCACTCCTCTGGAATTGCTTTCTCTGCCCACACAAAGTTGTGCTTGTTTGCCCAAGCAGCATAGGTTGTTTTACTACCTCTATAAATTTTGTTTTTCGCGTTGAGAAACACAAACCGGATATCAAGGTCTGGGTGTTGCTGTTTTATAAGCAACATCTTAACACGGTCCCCCTTATCTAAATGACCCTTGGCTTCTATGTACAACTCTTTATGAGGAATGTAGAAGTCGGGTGTGTAATTACGGGGCTTTGGTATATACGTTAGTTTCTTCGATTCGTATTCGAATGTAATGCCTTTTTCTGCAAGGGCTTTGGCTATGTTGATTTCAAACATAGACCGATATCTTGTGTTTCTCATAATTCTAGCAGGGGAAATGATGTCTTTGCCAGACTTAGCCTTTTTAAGAGATACTGTTCTACTTTTGGTGTATGCTTTTCTAGGTAGTTTAGTTCTTCGCTTAAGAGCATTGTCGGTAGACATACAGTAACGCCCATCCTCAAGTTGTGATTGATTTGTTGAAATTCTTCTTCGATACGAACTATATCCCTAGCTTCCGTGTCGGAAATAAGATAGCCAGTGTCGGTATAGTTATTGCGTAGGGTGAGGGGCAATGATGTTTCCAATCCGCGAACATGCACGGTTGCTGGGTCACCACCCCTCTCCTCATGTGACTCCACATAAACACACCGCAAGGCTGGATTCATAGTCAGCAACTTACGTGGGTATGTCTCTGTGTATAGAAGGGGCATCAGATGCTCCTGTTGACTATCTTGGTGTACCAAGCTTTCGGTGGGAACTTAGCCTTAGATGTAATCTTATCGTGGTACTCTGCTTTCTTCCAGCAGTGTTCCTTGAACGAACAGAAGGTGCAGGTCTTCGGCATCAGTTTGTTACCTGTATAAATCTTCTCGCCTTTAACGGTATAGGATTCGTCAACTGCCTCAAAAGGTATCTTGAACTTATCATCCTTGAGAAGGCTCTCCACGCGGCTCCTAGCGTCAGCAATGTACCTTTTACGGTCCTCTTCTTGGTCGGCAGGTGCTTCTACAAAATCCCACTCACCGGACGACTTGTTAATAGCTATCCAACCACCAAACGGCATGTCCTGTGATTCTGAATATAGAAAACCCTGCATGATGTAACCAAAGGGGTCATCCTCTTTGATTACCTCATAGCCACCACGGTTCGAAAACTTGTTGTCAAAAGACCACGGGCTAGTTGACTTGACATCCCATACTTTATCCTGACCATCGTTTAAGATGATGTCTAAAGTTCCCTTAACATCTGTGTCGCCTAGTTTTAAACTACACTCCCTCTGGGTATCAACAACGGTAACTCCTGCAGCTTTCATAACGAACACGGCAATCGCTTCAACAAGGTCACCCATGAGGAAGCGCATGATATCGTTGTACGCAACTTCTTGGGTGTGGCCTTGCTTCTCCATCTTCTGCTGACACAGAGGACGGCCCAAACCTGACATACGAATACGGTAGCCACCGCGAGATGACAACTGTTTTCGCAAGGAGTCCTTACAGTCTTCTCCGAACTGTTCTATCAGGTCGTCAAAGCGGGAAGAGTCAATCTCCCCCCGCCCTGCTTTCTTCAAGAAGTCCTGTACTTCCAGAAGGGCTATCATCCTGCTAACCGATTAGCAAGGTCGATATCTTCATCAGGCATAATCTGCTTACGAGCTTCTTTATGCTCTGCGTACAGCTTGGCATTGGACGCTGCAACCGTATCGAAAAACTTCTGGCAAAGAGCCTTACGCTCTGGAGTCAGAGGCACTTCTTTAACAAGAGACGGTTGCGGAATCCAGTACGTCACCCCACCGTTAGCCATACGCTTAGTCTTTATCTCAACAAGAGCAGTCGGTAACGGTATCTTATTACCTAGCTTCTGTTGAATAAAGTCGTTCATAGGGCGGAACCCAGAACGTTTGAAGTAACCGACGAAAGGTAGGTTCTCTACAGGAGAGGCTTCCCCTGCGGCGTTGACGGCATCAGCCATATCAAGCTGACCATATACAATCAAGTTACAGGTTACAGACTTACTCAGTAACAGGCGAGGGTCATCATCATCTAGACCTTCTTCCTCTTTACGGGTGAGCCTACCACACTTAAGACCACCAGCATTATCCTCGAAAGGTTCAGTCATCTTCTTACGCTGCATCGAACGGCAGGTAAACGTCTGCTCTTCTTGGTCGTAGATACTATACTCGTAGGTGCGAACCATAGGATTAATAATCACAGAGTCAGCAAATACGTTTTCCGTACCATTCCATACCTTCCACGTACCACGCTTCAGGGTATGACCATCTTCGGTATCAGCATCGTAGTTGATACGAAGAGTGGTTGGGCCAGACTGCTTGGCTTCGGATATACCATCCTGACCAAGAGCAGCAAGCAGAGCAGCATTATCATCAGTTATACTAACAGCAAATTCGTTTTCTAAGTTACCCATGACATTCTCCATTGGGCTAAAGTTGAACGTAAAATGATTATACCTCAAACACGGCTTCCAAGTCAAGCCAGTTTTTTCCCATTTTTAATTCTATTCCGACAGGCATACTGTACTCCTTGTTATACCTACGTTTTGTCTCCTGCGGCAAACACAGCATGGCGTTGGACATGACCTGAACACACTGGTCTTCTTCGCCGGGATAGACATCAATCACAATCGAATCGTGTACTGTGTTGCAGATAACAGACCGCATGTCCTTCATGTCGTGGTGAAGTTTGACAAGAGCCATAGGCAATAGGTCTGCAGTGGCAAAACCTTGTACAGGGTAGTTACAGATAGCTGTGCGATTGGTAGCCGTACCCCACTCAGTCCATTTGGCATCTGGGAAAGCATACTGTCTGCCAGATGGTAAGGTAATCTCTTTCTTGGTTACCGCATCCTTTTGCAGGGACTTGTGCCACTCAGTAACGCCACGATACTTCTCCTTAAAGGCTCTGTAATAGCGTTGTTGGTCATCTGTACCACTAACACCACCATACAGCGGCTTGAAGGTGTGTGCTTTGGCTTCCTGTCTTGTACAGCCTATCACACTTGCAGTGTAGCTATGAACATCCGTACCAGCTTCTACATCGGTCAGGATGCCGTCATCGTTAGCAAGATAGCCAGCAACCCTGAACTCTAGTTGACTGTAGTCACCTTCTAGTATCTGTCCACCTTCGAATCTGCTTTCTACCGCCCTACGAATAGCAAAGGTAGAACCACGAGGCATGTTCTGAAAGTTCGGATTGCGAGAAGACAGACGACCTGTAGCTGTCACACACTGCATAAACTCTGTGTGGATAAAGCCGTTGCTGTCCATGTTGTTCTCCATCCCCTCAACGAAGGAACGCAGGTAGGTTCGCAGGGCAGAGTATCGTATGTAAGACTGTGCGAACTCACGAGCATCACCTCGCAAGGACAGTGACATGTCCTCTAACGTTTCTTTGTCAGTCTTAAAACCACCCGCCGCAACATCGAATACGTCACGAGGAAGCATTTTAAAACCTGCAACCTCACCCGTACTCTCATAAACCACACCTTTACCCGAACACGTTCGGCATATTCTAACAGCTTTTCCAATAGTTCCATCCTTCTTCAGTGGGTTGTATCTTCCTTTGCCATTACAGTCAGGACATTGTGAGCCTATGGTTTTGTATACCACGTCGGTTTCTCGCAACACGTTTCCCTTGAAAGCTGCGCGAGACATACGCTTACGCATCTTGGGTTTCTTAGTTGCGCCACGAACCTCATGACCAAGGTTGAATATCTCAGCCCACGTTTTCTTATCAACAACCTTACAGGAGTACATCAGCATAGACCTGTCATCTGGGCTGTCGAGATTGACGGGGGTATCGCCCATAGCATACTGGGCTAGTTCGTTTAATCTGCGTTCTAGCTGAAACAGTTCTTGTTCGTACTCTTCGCGAATCTCAGCTAGGGTTGTTTTGTTTATCTTGATACCGTTCTGCTCAATGTGAGCCAGAACATTTGTCATCTCAAGCGACAACTTCAGTGTTGGTATTAGGGTCATTAAATAGTTCCTCAAACGATGAGCCAAAGGCTTTGAGTTGTTCTAGTGCTACTTCTTCTGTAGCGATTACATCTACAATCCCGTATTCTACTATGATGTTCCAAGGGATGTCAAAGAATGTTTTACCTTCCTTGAAGTAAGGAGAGATTAGGTCTTTCTCTTTTTGTACGCCACCATACTTCTCAGCAACAGCGGCAAGGCTAAGAGGCCAGCGTCTAGCTTTGGCAAGTATATACTCAGCAACCATCGTGTCATACACATGTCCATCATACTTGAAGTTGCACTCGCGTATCCACGATAAGTCGAACTTGATGTTGTGACCTACAACTACATCAGCAAGATTTAGGGCATCTTGGAATATATTGAAGCCATCCTTGCTAGGTTGCTGGGTACTGTGGTCAAAGCAAAGGTAGTGTACCTGTTCAATGCCCAGCCACTTGTAGCCCACAGAGACAAGTGTGTTACCGAAGTACGGCAGGGGTGTAGATGAACCATTAGGTTTCTCCTTGTGGGTAGTTTCTACGTCAAACGTCAGAACTCTCATCAGTCTCTTCCTTTATAAACAATTCATGCGGGATAGCATCCCACTCATCTCTTCTCATGCGAAACTTAATCAACTCAATAGGTATACAGATTCGTACCCACTTCCTACCTACAACTGCCCAAACCAAACGTGTACCAGAGCGAGGCCATTTGACGTTGTACAAGTCTACCCTGTACAGCTTGGCTGTTGACCACGTTGCTTCTTTTGGTTTGGGTGTTGCCATCAATAGTAAATACCTGTGTGTACATCAATGTGGCTAGTAAACATACCATGCCACCCGTTCAGTTTGTTCTTAGAGATACAGATGTGTCGTGCTGTATTCTCTTCCTCAGATGTCCCTGTCTTCCCTATGCCGATGATAACATCTGCCTCACCAGCCTTACCAGTTCGAGAACCATCTAGCATAGCATAGTCGATGAACTGTCTGTCGTGTGCCTCGAAGCTGGCCTGTGAGACTGACCATATCAGAAGTTTGTTACGCTTGGCAATCTCCCGCGCAACTACATAGGTTTCTTTCAAACGTTCATCCCCACGATTGAAATCCCCAGCAACCCTAAACTTATCAAGCTGGTCACAGAACATAACATCCGGTTCGTTTAGTTGGGCGTACTCGTTCAGTTCTTCCATAGATGTACCTACAGAGTCCATGACAATGAGGTAAGGTGCTATCTCTTCATCGTAGCGTTGCTGTAGTGTCTGCTGTTCTTCTATCATCTGCTGTCGTGTACGTTGGAAAAACGATTGGATAATACGCAGCTTAATCTTCTCAGCAGGCTCTTCGTTTGCCCAGTAAACTACCTTGTGCTTCTGCCGTATGTAGTTCGCAGCAAGAAAAGAACAGAAAGTTGTTTTACCTACCTCTGGACGAGCAAAGATAATACCAAGGTTACCTCTGTCCATGCCTGACAAATGCTCTGACAGCAGGTCCCAACCGAACGGGAAGTCAGGGTCACCTGTCTCTTCTTGCACTAGTTGTGTAAAGTCTTTATCCATTTCACTATACGTTGTTTTATCTGTCATCCGCCCATCTTCAACCATGTCGATAAGCGTCTTAAGTTCGCCAAAGTGTTCTGATTCTCCGGTGAAGATAGCAATCGCTTTCTCACCAATCTGCCTTGCCCTGTCCCTCACCCAGAAGTTCTTGACCACATCCTGTTCGAGGGCCATCTCCTCTGATATGTTCGTGGATAGGTTGTCTAGTATGTTGTATATTTCGTGTACTGCGCTAGATGGCATAGCAGGGTTGCGGTCACTGACCAGTGCCGCCACCTGACTAGGGTGCATATCGACACCATATTCCTTATGACCATAGGTAATCACGTCGAAGATGGTTGCATCTCGTCCCGTGAACATGTCTTTAGTGACAATGTTCTTTACCTTACCGTAGAACTCGTGGTTGAGCATGAAGCCCAACACCTGATGTTCAAGCGTACTTTGCGAGGACTCGCTCTCTTGTTGCATTATCCATGTCCTTTATGTCTTGATTTAAAATCATCATGTTAGTAGGTATAATACCTTGTAATTTTCTTACAATTTCTAGTGCTTTTTGGGTAGCATCCTTATCAAGAGCTACAAACACCTTGTCGTAGTTCTGCAATACTTTGACGTGAGTGTCAAGAAGGTTTGTTCCAAGCAGTGCTACGCCCGAAAAAATATCAGATACACAACAAGCACTAGCACAATCTTCGACAAGAACAGCGACACGTCCCCTGCCGCAAACGAAAGGATTACCTGACTTTCCATATCTCCACCACTTCGGTTTCTCGTTGGTTAATGTTCGGCCTGCCGCATCGACTACACGCTTGCCGTCTGTGATGAGGTAGACGATTCGATTACGTTGGAAATCAAACCGCAAGTCTACCCGGCCATCTAGATAGGCATCGTAAGCATGTACTCGTTTGAGGTAGTCCACTGATTCTTGGCTACGGGTTATGGGAACGAACGTACTTGGCATTTCAAAAGTAGCACAGTACGTAATAGCAGCGTCTTCCTTGTTGTTTCTTTTCAATAACATAGGATGTGTTGTTACATCCTTGGTTAGCCTGAAGCCTGTACGACCAGAAGCAGTACAGTCAGCATGGAAGCAATGATATAAACGTACGCCACTCTCTTCTCCTACACTAAACGTGTTCTTCTTTCCGCAAGCAGGACAATCCATCCGCATCCGACCATTCGGTTGCAGAGGCAAGTCCATCACGAAGTCTTTAATCCACTTAGCCATGACATACCCATACGACAAACTAAAAACACTGTCAACATGATTTTTTTGTTGACTGCAAATCCAATACGTGCTAATAACCAGTATACCCTTTAGGGAACCCTACTATATTTACTTATTATATATTACTATGAAGAAAAGAAACCCTATAGCTAAACAGATACGTAACCCTACTTATAGGACACGAGTTGTTCCTAACAAACGAGGCGTGGACGAAACCTACGATTGGGTTGCTGAATGGATGGACAAGGAAGATGGCGAGACCACCGAAAATAGAAGAGAAAACAAAGACTTACAACCTATTGATGACGGTGAGTCAATATGACAAACTTGCAACGTTATCAGAGGAACGACAAAAGACCGAACTAGAACAAGTCAGTGTTGCTGACCTAATACGGGAAGCAATCGACCTGTATATCCATGTAATCGAACAAGAGGAAGAAGATGAAAAGACGGGAACTGAAGGCTGAAATAGTCGAACGAGAGTTTGACGGGAAATGGCAAGTCCTCACGCCAGCTAGTATGGTAAGGTTGGGTGAGACAAGCCGCGAACTTGTTAAGCAGGGTGAAGCTGTCGACCTGACAAAGTGGGTCACAGTTCATGTGACAAATTCTCAACGCCAAGCAAAGAAATGGCTTGACACCAACGCTGGTTATGTGTTAAGACTAAGTACACCCTACGAGGTTGCATAGGCGTAGGGTTCCTTTCTGTTGGTTGGGAAGCGGGGTTGTCCTTCGGGATTGCCCCGTTTTCTTTTGGGGTTGACACGTTCGATAGTTTGCTGTATGGGTAATGAAACTGCCAAATAGAAAGGACGGCAGATGGACGGATTAACTTGTTTACGATGCGGTTATTACCACGAGGACTACAACCGCTTGAAGCATTACAGTTATGACAGCGGTGGATTTTGCCGCAACTGTGATTACGACCACATGATTGCAGATTCAGAGAGGGAGGAGGAAGAAGAAGATGAGTAGAATATATAAACTTCTTGATGTAGAAGATGGGTCTGTCTATAACATGACACTGCCAATGATACTGGAAGAAATAAATCGTGACAGGTCAGAAGAATGGATGAAGTATGATGAGACAGATTGGCGCGAGGGTTTGGCAGAGTTTACACAGTTTGTTGTATTGGGGGATGAAGTTGTAGAGGAGGTGACCGATAATTGGATTATTGTTTACGCCTATGGAGAGTGGCAAGTTTGCGATGGCTCAGTAGGTAATCGCAGTGTATCTTATGATTTTAAGACTAAAGAAGAAGCAGAGCAATTTTTGAAAGAGTTGAGGAGTTGACCGATGGGCAGAGTTAAAGACATGACAATAGAACTTGAAAGCCAGTGGTACGAAAAGGCAGACTACTGGGCTGGTTCGTGTGAGGTGTTCGCTCAGTTTGTACACGAGATGAAACGGTTTCGTAACATGATGACACACTACAGCGACCAAGAATATGACGAGATACTAAACGAAGCATGGCATGAGAAGTGGAGCAAGTACCAGTGAAATATGAGGAGATAGAACCTAAAGAAGTTGTCGTTCGTGTTTATGTTAGTGCAGAGACAGATGACGAGGCCGTAGATAAGATTGACGAAGAATTAAACTGGCTGTGTGGATTGGACAATTCGCTTTTGGCTTTTACATTGGAGAACGAGAAGTGATGAAGGAATTTATGCTTGTAATCAGTATGTGGGCAAATACTACATATTATCTCGAAGGGGAGTTCAACGAGGGCTGGGAATACATAGGCAATCAGATGATATTAGAAATGCCTATGACAAAAACAGAATGTGAAGAAATGGCTGATGACAAACGCTGGACAAGACACAGCAAAAATCCGTATTACGCCATGCTTGCTCAGTGTTACCGGAACAGTGACAGAAAGGCTGACAAATGACAAACGCTAAACCTGACAAATTAACTACGCTAAACGTGACAAACTTGCCACGCAATCATCCTACTAAACAGGAGTATTCTTGCAAGTGTGGCGCGAAGGCTGATGTCTGGGATGCGTTCGATACTTATTGCGCTGTTTGTTATTTGCAAAAACAAAAGGCACTTGACAGGACTGCATAAATCTGATTTTGTTTCTTTACCAACTGACAAAGGAACCACGCAAAATGAGAAAAGCAGATATAAACAAGCCAGCAGTAACTATGTATCCGAACGCTAGGCGGTCAATTGCAGAATTAAAAACTGGTGCGCTTAAGTTATCTAAGAATAACAAGATAGCAGATAAAGGGAAATTGCCTGTAGTTAAGAAAGGTAAGTTTAAAGGTTATGTTATCTTTACTCTTACGCTAGAAGAACGGGCAACGTGTCCGCGTGAGTGTTATCACTGGGATAACTGTTATGGAAATAACATGGCGTTTGCTCACCGAATAGAGCATGGGCCAGCACTCGAAGCTAAATTACAAGAAGAGATAGCAGAACTGTGTGCTACTTATAAAGGCGTTATTGTTCGGCTTCACGTTTTAGGTGATTTTTACTCGTCCATGTATGTTTTGCTATGGGGTAAACTGCTCAACCATCATGACAATCTTGCTGTGTGGGGTTATACAGGTCACGATAAAAATTCAAGTATAGGGCATATTATTGACCTCGTTAGACAAACATACGGTTCACGCTTTTCTGTACGGTTCAGCAATGATTTAGACTATGCCTTTTCAGCTAATAGCACTGAACGAGCCAAGCCAGTAAAAGGCCAGTCTTTTGTTTGTCCAGAACAGACGGGCGATGTTGCCAACTGTGCAAACTGTGCGCTTTGTTGGTCGGCAGATACTAGGCAAGTTTTGTTTATGACCCACTAATGACAAATTTGCCACGCTAAAGTTTTTTTTTGGGGATATATCACAAGGGCAGAATTTTGTTTCCTTTGTCTGCTACTGGTCTGGGTATATCGGGCAATTTTCGCGAGGCGGGGCGAATTGCCAGCAAAATAAATTGCTTTACTTTCTGGGCGAATTGTGCCTTAGAATCAAAGCAGGGGTTTTACCCTGTTTAACCAACCAATAAAAGAAAGGCATTTTTTATGCTAGATTTAGTACCAAACAATAGCCGTCTGTCAGATATTCGGGACGGCATCCAGTACGACCATAACGACCCGTTCGACCTGTCCTTGTTTACTGATAGGGCAGTGTTCGAACGTGTGCCAATAGCGGCGGAAATAGAAGAGCCTTATTATGATGATACTGTCGTTCACAGTGTCGGGCTTGATAATTACCACGCTATACTTAATAAAGCCACGGGCCAGCTTGTCGATATGCGGCCCATTCCTAAAACTTATCAGCTTGTTCCCCATCAAGATATGATGAAGGTGCAGGCGCAGCAGCTTGAAGATAGTCCACTGGGCGGACGGTTGCGGGTAGTTGATAGGCTATTTGAGGCAGGCAAAAAAGCCCATAGAACTATCTACTTTGAAGATATGCGGTCAGACGTTAAAAGCCGACAGGGTTCAGATAGTGTTGTTCCTCGTCTGGACGTATTTAACAGCATTGATATGTCTTGGTCGTTTCAAGTGTTCAGCGGTGCATATCGTGACTTGTGCCGCAATACGCTAGTATTCGGGGGTGAGAAGGCATATCACCAGAAACGCCGCCATACCCGCAATCTGGACACTTCAGCATTGACCGGAAAAGCGGTTTATTCTCTGGATATGTTCGCCAATCAACGTAAGCAGATGGACAGATGGGCCAGCCTTAGATTGTCCTCTAGGCAGTTTGTTGATGTGTTATCTATGACAATCTGCAAACGTAAAGCGAGACCAAGTGATAAGGAAGAACTGCCGATTAACAAAAGCCTGTTAAATTATCTTGGCGACCAGTTCGAAGAGGAAACGAAAGAACTGGGTGAGACCATGTGGGCGGGTTATAATGCCTTAACTCACTGGTCAACGCATACGCTTGAGAAAGGCAGGGAAAAGCAGAAACAACATGACGCTCAACGGAAACGTGCGGATATGGTGCGGGATGTTTTGACCTCTGAGCCTTGGCAGATATTGGAAGGGGCAGCAGCTTGATGGAAGCCCTTTACATCATCTACCGGACAATAACTGTTGTCTTACTGTGTATGATTATTTATGCTGTATTTATCGCCAACTAAACGAAAGGAATTAGCGATGAAAACCGAAATAAGAAATAAGATTGTTGAGAATATTGGCTTGGCTTGGGTGTATTCGCCACCGAAAGCGAGGCAGTACTTGAACGAAGCTTTACGGGGATTTGCACAAGACCGCAAAGACCAAGAAGAAGCAGCCAACCGTTTATTGGAATATGTCTTTAAAGATGAAAAGCCAGCGAGGGGAAAGCCTGTTGTCGGGGGAACTCGTAAGCTAGACCCAAAAACTAAGCAGGTTTTGAAAGTGCTTGTTACTCGTGCTTATCCCGTTACTCTGGACACTATCTTGCGGAATACTGATGTTAAGTCAAAGATGGCCGTTCATAAGCATATCGAGGCAATTCGCAACGCTGGGTATAACGTGCAGACGATTACCACTGGACGTAAGAAGCGCAAATATAAGTTGGGGGCGTAGTCATGGAAGATATGAACGAAAGCAAAGGCTGCACTATTACCCTGACTGATACCGAAGCAAAGGCGTTGCATAGCTTGCGGGAAGTTATCCAGCAGGAAATAAAAAACGTCATCTCTAATGAACATGAGACCATAACAGAAAGCGATGTCGAGGATATGATTACTAATGAATTGGATAATCAAATTGACCAGTACATTGAAAACTGGTGCGATAATCATCTGGAAGAACGTATTCAGAATGTATTCAGGGATAGGTTGACACTATCTGTTGAACTGGTCTAAAACAAACTTATAGGGGGTTGCGCTGTTGCAATCCCCGCCAATCTAGAAAGGTAGAACGATGAAAAAAGAAGCTTTCAACTTTAATGTGAATGAAGAGAATAAAGAAGACTTTGCAGTAATCCCGCATGAAGACCTTATGGCTATTGCCCAGTTGGTTAATGTGATTAATAAGCAGATGGCAGTGTTAGAAACTTTGCTAGGCAATGCGGGAATTACTATGTACTCGTTCGAAAAGCATACTAAGACACTTGCAGATGTTAAGGTTATTAACGATGTCAGCGGGTGATTTATTCGACCTGTTACTGTTGGCCCTGATTATTCTGGGCCTCTAGTTTTCCTCCCAGCAACCTTGCCCCGCCTATCCGGTGGGGCTTTTTTTATGCGGTCAACCAGAATAATAGTGTAGCCGTTGTATTTGCTGGGTTTACGGTGCGGGGTGTTTGCCCCTTGAGCCATGTTATATTAACCGTAAAGGCCAGCCCAGTAGGTTAACCATATGGCAAATGACAAAACACGGACGCGGGCGGGTGCGGGTGCGCTATTGTTTGGGGGGTGCGGTGCGGTGTTGCTGGGCTAGTTTGTCGGGAAGGTCAGCCGTTGTGACATCAGCGATGTACAAAAAGATATTTGCCCCTGCACGGGTACGCATGGGCCACTGGGGACCCCCTGCATTTGCTATGCAATCCCGACATATTTTTTGTATTTTGGGAGTTATCGATATGGTCTTCCCGGCAAACGTGTAAGGTAGACCCTGCAAATAACAAAAAAGGGACCCGACTAGGGGTCCCGGCAAACGTGTAAGGTAGCCTTGCGGGGTATATGGGGGTTTACCCGGCGGCTGATAGGCCATTGTAGGGTCGTATATCGCATCCGTCAACCCCAAAAATGCCCCTCGCGTAATTTTTTTTATAATATTTAGGGAAAACAGTTGACAGTTCGCCCGATTGTTACCATAATGGGTGTTGCTGGGGTTGCAAAACGCTGGTTCGCCTCACCTTTTACGCTAGTTCCTTTACGAAACAGGCAGAAACCGAGTGACAGAACGCTTCCCAGCACCAAATCAAGGCAAATTCTATGAATTTAGTACAACAAGCTAAGAAAAAGCAGTTGTCTGAGAAGCAAGAAAACTTCTTGACAGCCCTTTTCGAGTCTAACGGCAATTTCAACCAAGCGGCAGAGATTGCGGGGTATGCCCGTGGGTCTGTTACGTGGCTACGCGACACCCTAGCAGAGGAAATCGTCGAACGTACCCGTGCGGTGTTGGCGGGAAACTCCCTCAAGGCTGCAAACAAGATGGTCGAGCTAGTCGATACCCCCGTAATCGAGCGTGGGGACGACCTAAAGCTACGTGCAGCAGAAGCGATACTTAATAGAGTTGGCCTTGGTAAGCAAGAAACAATGAATCACAATGTACAGGCAGTCCACGGTGTCGTATTACTGCCACCAAAGAAGGAAGTGGTAATCGATGGCTAAGATAAAAGCAAAGATGAAGGACTTATATGATACCTTCACCCTAACCACAGATAAACTTGCAAATATGACTGAAGAAGAATTGCAGCAATATGTAATGCGTAGAGGTCGGGAACAAGATATGTCTGATGCAGAAGCTGCAGAAGAGTTTCAAGCACTCAACAAGCAAAGGTTAGAGCATCGTGGAAGACGAGCAGCCAGTTCAGCCGAAAAAGCGCGGTAGGCCCAAGAAGGACCCTAACGCACCCAAGGCTCGTTATAACCTATCTCGTGCCGAACGTGCAAGAAGGGCCTTACAAGCCCGTGTTCGCAAGGCTGAGAAAGCAAAAGAAAAACATCAGAAGAAAGCGCAAGACAAAGCCAGCTACGCACGTAAACTAAAAAAAAGTGCGAAGAAGGTAGAAACCGCGCTTAACGGCACAGGTTCGCGGGTTGTAGATGGCAACGACGTTGCAAATCTCCCAGCAACCGTACAAGAGTTAATAGATGATACACCAGTTATATTCAAACCTAATGAAGGTCCTCAAGAAGAGTTTCTGTCTGCCCCAGAGCAGGACGTATTGTATGGCGGTGCAGCAGGGGGCGGAAAAAGCTTTGCCCTGCTTGCTGACCCTCTCCGGTATTGTCACAATCCTAATCACCGTGGTCTACTTCTCCGCCGGACTCTGGACGAATTAACTGAACTGATTGACAAGGCAAAACAGCTTTATCCAAAAGCGTTTCCCGGTGCAATCTATAGAGAATCCAAATCCACATGGGTTTTCCCCTCTGGGGCAACCATGTGGTTTACTTACCTAGACAGGGACAAAGACGTGACCCGTTTCCAAGGTCAGGCTTTCAACTGGATAGGCGTCGATGAAATAACACAATATCCGAGTAGCTATGTTTGGGATTACTTGCGTTCGCGCCTTCGCTCAACAGACCCCGAATTACAACAGAACTTATGTATGCGCTGTACTGCCAACCCCGGTGGCGTTGGTGGCTGGTGGGTTAAGAAAATGTATATTGACCCGTCGGAACCCAACGAAGCTTTTGCGGCGAGTGACCCGGAGACGGGTAAAGCGTTTCTTTGGCCTGACACACACCCGACCAAGGCAGGCAAGCCACTCTTCTACAGGAAGTTCGTCCCCGCAAGACTGACGGACAATCCATACCTGATGGCGGATGGACAGTACGAAGCTATGCTGCGTTCGTTGCCAGATGTCGAACGTCGTAGGTTGCTGGACGGGGATTGGGACGTAGCGGAAGGCGCAGCCTTTCCTGAGTTCTCACGGGCAAGGCATGTGGTCGAACCGTTTGAGATGCCGTACAACTGGCCCCGTATACGAGCCGCTGACTATGGTTACGCTTCACCATCTTGTGTCCTGTGGGGTGCAATCGATTGGGACAACAACATCTGGGTTTATCGTGAGCTATATGCCAAGCACTTGACAGCAGAGCAGTTGGCTGATAAAATACTACAAATGGAAGAACTTGACCCTCTTCCCCACTATAACGTGTTAGATGCCTCTTGCTGGAACAAAACAGGATTCGGACCATCTATCGCAGAAACTATGATGAGGGCAGGGGTACGTTGGACACCATCTGACCGTAACCGACTTCAAGGCAAGATGGAACTGCACAGAAGATTGGCAGATGACCCGTATACCAATGAGCCTCGTTTACGCATTTTCTCGACATGTAAGCACACCACAGCGCAACTGTCGGGAATACCATTGTCGAAAACAAACAGTGAAGATGTAGATACCAAAGCTGAAGACCACGCATATGATGCACTCCGTTACATGGTTATGACTCGCACTTCTGGTTATACATCAATTCACAAAACATTGCAAGGCATAAAAGAACAAGCGTTCCAACCTTTTGACGGGACATTCGGATACTGATGGCAAACTTAGCTGACAAGATTAAAGACAAAAGCCTTACTATTCGTGAGGCTATTGACAACGCTGGTGTATCCTTAGTAACACAAGGTGGTGAACCTACGGCTCTTGCTAAAAATATCGAAGCAGCAGGACTGTCTTTAGATGCTCCTTGGGACGATATTAAATCAAATGAATTTTTAATAAAGTTAAACGAGGTTGGCAAAGAGGCCAATTTTACAAGTCTTCTTAAAGTTGAAAACAGAGTAAAGCAAGCAGCTTCAGTAGCAGATGTACCCTATCCATATGTTACAGTTTTTGGTGCGGGTAGTAAATCTGTAGATATCCAAGTAGACGGAAAGCCTTTAGAAAAAGCAAGACAAGCACGTAGAAAAGGTAAACCAACAGCCATACCGGGTGCTGTTGATGCTGTTCCTGCTTTGGTTCGAGGTCTAAATGCAATTCCTGACGAACAAACTCGTGCTGCTGTTGCTTTTAATATTTTAGTTCCATTACGTCCCATCGAGGTGTCGAATATTGGGATTGATGATATTGATTTCGAAACAGGCAAGTTTAAAGAAGCATGGCGACGTGGCAATAAAATACGTAACGATATTGAACTACCTGAAGTTGCTTTAGAACTATTGCGTGATGCACGAGATACCGCAATAGCGAATGGTCAAGATAAAATATTTGACACAACAACAGAAAAACTTACAAGAGGCACGAAAGTACCCGGAGGTATCGCTGACCAGTTCAAAGCTTTTAGAAGTATTATGGGGAGAGACTTCAAAGGGTCTTCTGACATTCGAAAGATTGTACCCTCTCTTATGGTTGGTGAACTACAGGCTGGCATAGAAGTCAGCACAATCATGGGTCATGCTACGACAGATGAGATGATGGGGTCTCTCAAAAAGATGACTGCCAGTAGTTATATCTCTCCTATCATCACGTCTGAAGGCAGTGCTGCAAAACAAGCCCTAAGAGGCTATCACAACATGATGTCAGAAGTTTTACAACTGACCAGCTTAAATGAACTCCCAGCGACTATGGGTTTCTCTGCTAAAAAGTTGACTTCTGTAGGCGCACCCAAACTATCCGTTGTTCCTAAAAATTCAGATATCACCCCTACTCCTGATAAGCAAACAGTAGGCACACTCACTGATGCCGATTTAGGTTTGTTTGAGGATATCAAAGCTGAACGTAGTGAGCAGTTACAGCTATCTGCGACTAAAGCACAAAAGGAACGCCTTGAATTAGAAGCCCAGATGGGTGAGCTAGATGAGGAAGCTGTTCGTGCTAAAGTTCGTAGAGAAGATGAGTTAAAGCGTATCCGTGCCGATGAACGTGCTAAACTATCAGGTGAAAACGCAGACCTAATCCCTGAGTCCAACCCAGAAGCACGAGCTAGGTTAGAACAAAAAGGTTTTGATGCGGAAGGTATGGCGGATGCTATTAGTAAGTATCTGGGCAAGGGTGCAAAAGTTCTAGCTGCAGGGCTTGGTCTTGAGACAGCACGTCAGATAGTAACAGAGCCAGCAGCATTTGCTAAAGACGTAGCTATAGAAGGAGCAGCACTAGCTGCCAAAGCACCTCTATCTGTAGCAGGTGCATTGCCTATGATTCTTGAATCTAGACCTGCGGGTGCAGAAAGTGATGTTGTTCCAGACCCGGAATTTACACAAAATATACCTGAACCTTTAGCAGACGCAGAACAAGAAGCCATGCGTGACACTGGCTTCATAGATATTGATAGGAGACCCGAAGCCGTTCCTATCAATCAAGACCAAGGCTTCTTATCTAGATAACGGGAGATGAAAATGTCGAATTTAAATTTCGGTGCATCTTATATCATGAACTCAGACAAAACATCCGTAGATGACCAGATGGGTGCAGACCAGCTTTACCGTGAGGGTTTAGAGTTTGACACCAAGACTGCTCAAGGTACTTTGACTGAAGACATGCCAAAAGTTGCAACTAAGGGTACAGTAGACCCTGCCGTAATGAAAATGGCTGAAGAACGCGATTACTAAGATATGTCAGAAGATAATTTCCTTCAACCTGAAGATGACACCACCATCAACCTAATCAACCCTGAAGAAACTTTTCCGGGTCTTGCAGGTTATGTGAAAGAGAAGTTCGAAGAGGCTGAGAACGGGCGTTATGCTCACGAGCAACGTTGGTTGCAAGCTTACAAGAACTTTCGTGGTGTGTATGATTCTACAACAGCTTATCGTGATTCGGAACGGTCTAAGGTATTCGTAAGAATTACCAAGACAAAGGTTCTGGCAGCGTATGGTCAAATTGTAGACATCCTTTTTGCTAACAAGAAGTTTCCCTTAGTTGTAGAACACACTCCGGTCCCAGAAGGGATTGCGGAGTTTGCTCACATGGAAACACCTCTCGACCAGATGCAGCAGGAAGACCCTTATGGGTTTGCTGGTGACGGACGGGAGATGTTGCCGGGAGCGTTGGGTGCTGAACCATCCAGCAACTTTCTTGGCGGTCTTCAGAAAGAGTATGGCAACCTGCCACTCGCAGAAGGACCTGCAAAGATGGGTGAGGCACAAATTAGCCCCGCACAGATTGCAGCTTTGAATCTGGAAAAGGTTATACACGACCAGCTTCTTGACACAAACGCAGTAAACGTATTCCGTAATGCTATATTTGAATCGTCTCTTCTTGGCACAGGTATTGTCAAGGGACCTTTCAATTTTTACAAGCGAGTTCACAAGTGGGAACGAAGCGAAGAGGGCGAACGAGAGTACGTCCCTTATGAGAAGGTTGTACCTAGAATTGAAATGGTGTCTGCGTGGGACTTCCACCCTGACCCATCTGCTACAAGCATAGATGACTGTGAATACGTCATAGAACGTCACAGATTTAATCGCCAACAATTACGTTCTTTGATTAAACGTCCACATTTTATTGCAGAGGCTATCGAAGAATGTTTGGCAAAAGGTCCTAACTACGAGGACAAATACTATGAAGATACTATTCGCGAGGATGAAACCGAACCGTATATATCTGAAAGCCGCTACGAGGTTTTAGAATACTGGGGTGTTCTTGACTCTAAACTTGCAAATGCGGCAGGGTTTGAAGAAGCAGGCATGATGTCTGAGTTCGATGAACTACAGGTAAACATCTGGGTCTGCGGAAACATGATTCTGCGCTGTGTCTTGAACCCATTCACCCCAGCCCGTATTCCGTATCATGTGTTCCCATACGAAGTCAACCCATACCAGCTATGGGGCGTTGGCGTTGCAGAGAACATGGAAGATGCACAGAAGCTGATGAACGGTCACGTTCGAATGGCAATCGATAATCTAGCCTTGGCAGGTAACCTTGTGTTTGACGTGGATGAAGCTAGTCTTGTACCGGGTCAGAACATGGACATCTTCCCCGGCAAGATATTCCGTCGTCAGTCAGGTGTCACAGGCACAGCAATCAACGGCCTGAAGTTCCCTAACACTGCGGGTGAGAACTTGCAGATGTATCAGATTAGTCGACAGTTGGCTGACGAGGAAACAGGTATCCCGTCGATTATGCACGGTCAGACAGGCGTTACGGGTACAGGACGTACAGCAGCAGGCTTATCGATGTTGATGGGGTCTGCAGGGCTGTCTATGAAGACGGTTGTAAAGAACATAGATGATATGTTGCTGAAGCCACTAGGAGAGGCGTATTTCCAATGGAACATGCAGTTCAACGACGATGCCCCGGACATAGTAGGCGACTTAGAGATAAAACCAAGGGGTGTTGCGGCTGTTATGCAGAAGGAAGTTCGCAGTCAGCGTCTGACAACCTTGCTGCAGACAGTATCGAATCCAATGCTGGCTCCGTTCGTCAAGATACCAAACCTGATGAGAGAGTTGGCAATATCACAGGACATTGACCCTGATAGCTTAGTAAACGATGCCAACGAAGCACAACTCTATGCAAAGATGTTACAAGGAATGATGGCAAATGCTCAACAAGCAGCAAGCGCAGAAGCTGGCCCCGGTGGTGAACAGCAAGGAATGGCCCCTGATGGTGGAGTACCTGCAGGAAGTCCGGGAGTCGATGATTCGGGCCGTGGTGACGGCACAATCGGAGTCGGAACTGCGCCAAGTGCAGGGGAAGCTGGCTTTAGTGGAAATGCTCCTCAAACTTAAGGATAGTCACGAGGCGGTGGTGAAGAATGGCGGATAGATTAAATCTACTTGAAATGGAAGATTTTCCTATCATTACGAATCCAGAGGAAGAAGATACATCTTCTAAAGGATTTCGTATAGAGGGTGCTTTTCAGAACTTCTTCACACCAAGAGAAATATCCATAGAAGATTACAGTTCTAGGTTTGTAGACTTTACACGAGAAACCCTCGCTAGTACAGGTATCGGTGTTGACCGTCCTATAGATGACGATGATGATAAAGAAGATGCTGTTGCACCTGAAACAGGAATAGTTCGTGCAGATGGGGGAGATGACCCTGTAGATGATGGTCCTGCTTTTACAGGTGAGATGTCTATAAATATAGATACTGTCGGAACAAGCGCAGGTGGTAACGCAGACGAGATAAACATTTTTGATATGAACACTGTTGGTTTTCAAACCCCCGGTGAATTTAAAACTACGCAGGAAAAGTATGCAAATGACCGCTCTGGTTTGTTTGGTATGGATAATATAGGAAGAGCCGCCGCTGGTGGTTCGTACCTTTTAGGCGCAGGTGTTTTCGGTAGCGCAGTAGCAAGTATTGCAACAGGAACAGAAGTTAAGAATCCTTTTGGTATGACTGCTTTTAGACCATCAGGGGGATTTGGAATTATAACAGATGTGCTTCACAATAGACAATCTCAAGCTCTTATGGAAGTTCAGTCTGCTCATGCTGCTGGTTTAGACCAAAAAGGCTTTGCACTCACAATCGGTACATCAGGGCTTGTTCGCGCACCGGGCAAGTACGGGTACATAGGTAACTTAGGTCCTTACTCAAACGAACAGCTTCATCGTATCGAAGCTTTCCAAAAAGGATTTGACCCACGAACTTTTGACCCAAGAAAAGAAACAGGTAAGTCTATAGTTGATGAGGGCGGCGTCATAACAGGCGGTATGAGTTTTTATACAGCGAATGGTACTTTTTATAATGGAGCTACTGGTCAAACTTCTGCACAAGGTAGTCTTAGTGACCTTAACAATCTTGCATCAGCAACGGGTCTTACTGGGGGCCTGACCGGAACAGCACGAACCGCTTTAGATGGTGTTCGCAGTGGTAAGTATGAAAGTCTTCACGATGCTATCAAAGCACTAGGCGGTAATCCTGCAGGAATTAAAACCATGCAGGATGCAATTAAAGCTGGGCTTGTAACTTCAGGTAGAGGAGTAAAACTACCCGGCGGCAAGCTTCCGGGTGGTACAACGATTGCACAGAAGATAGTGGAGCAAGAAACTGGAAGAGCAAAAGATATCAATCAACTGAAACAAACTGCAAAAGAAAAGTATGGTATTGTAGGCATAACAAGTGCTACAGCCCTTCAAAATGAAATTAATACCAGACAGAAGAAGATGGATGAGTTAGCAAATAAGTACGGATTCTCTGCAGAAGGAAAAAGTTATACAGAAGTTACACAAGCAGCTACCATCGAACAAAACAAGATTGACACAGCCGCAGCGGAAAAAGCAGCACAACAAAAATTTCAACAGTACCATCAAGACTCAGGAAGCGAAGAGAGTGGTGCAAACATAGGTGCGGGAGATGACTTTGCTCAAGACCACTTTGGCGGAGGATTCAGCGGAGATAGTCAGTACGGCGCACTAGCTCAAGGTGGTTTTGTTGGCATGGCTATCGGTGGTCAGATGGCAGGCGGTATGTCTTCGGGTTTTGTTGACCGTCCACCAAGTCAGGTGTCTGAAGAACAGACTGTTGCAGACAACGTAGAGACAAAAATGCCAGAGGGTGCGTTCGTCATCAATGCTGCCGCAGTAGAGTTCGCGGGTGAAGAAGACATCAAGAAAATGCTGAACGATGCACAAAAAGAAGCAGTTAGACGCGGTATTACTATTGACAATTCAAAAAACTCCGCTAAACTTATAGATGTAGCCATCTCTCGTGGTGAAGTAACGGTTGCACCGTACCTCGCTAAAATCATCGGCTACGACAGACTCAACAAAATCAATAATCGTGGAAAACCTGAAGTTGCTGAACGCTTACGCGAAGCATCTTCCGGTGGATTTATTTAATTCTATACCAAGAATTTGTCAGCTACCCGCTAACGCGGCCCTGACGTAACCGAAGCGGCTACCTACACGCCAAGTAGCCCCGCATCATGAGGTAAAACAAATGGCAAAAGCAAAAGGCCACAGAGCCAATAAAGCAAACGACTCTTTCGGAGTTACTAACAACAAAGAACTGTATCGTGGAAAGTATCGCGAAGAAGTCTATAAGGATGAAGAAGACCAAGAACAGGTAGAAGCATCCGAAGAAGAAACTGACCCCGCCCCACAAGAAGCGGCTACTCAGGAAAGCGATAGTTTCGTTCCGCAAAAGGAAACAAAGGAAGCGGACCACGACTACAAAAAACGATACGACGACCTAAAGAAGCACTACGATAGCAAGGTAAACGAGTTCAAAGAAGAAATCGCGAGTCTTCGAGATACTATGAATAGCCGCGCTGTTGAAATGCCAAGGGGTGTTACACCACCACGAACTCAAGAAGAACTAGATGAGTTCAAGGAACGCTACCCTGACGTGTTCGAAGTGGTTCAAACTGTTGCTTCCATGCAAACAGAGTCGCAAGTATCAAAACTCCGTGACGAGATTGGCACAATCAAAGAACGGGAAAAGAACCTAGAAAAAGAGAAAGCCTACGAGGAACTCTTACGGTTACACCCAGACTTTGATGAACTCAAGACTACAGACCAGTTCTTGGGTTGGCTCGAAGAGCAGCCACAAACTCTTTCAGATGGTATTTACAAAAACAATACCGATGCAAGATGGGCGGCTCGTGTTGTGGACCTTTATAAGGCCGATGCTGGTCTTACAAAAACAAAGAAGTCCAAGCGTCAAGAAAGTGCAGCAGACGCTGTTACTAAGACTGCCGCTAGAGAAGTAGCCCCTGACCCCAACGCGGGTAAGAAGGTCTTCAAGGCTTCGCAAATCGCCAAGATGAAACCTTGGGAGTTCGAAAAGATGGAAGCTGAAATCGACTCCGCAAGGGCTGAAGGGCGAATCGACTATAACTCTTAATCCTCAAAGGAAGGGATTGAACAATGGCTTTTAATAGCGCATCAGGTCATAATAACCTGCCTTCCGGTAATTTTACCCCGGAAATTTTTAGCCAAAAAGTTCTCAAATTCTTCCGTCGTGCTTCGGTTGCAGAAGATATTACGAATACCGACTACGCTGGCGAAATTGAAAACTTTGGCGATACTGTACGTATCATTAAAGAGCCAACAATCACTGTATCCTCATATGCTCGTGGTTCTGTGGTAAATCCGCAGGACTTGGCAGATGACCAGATTACTATGGTTGTTGACCAAGCAAACGCATTTGCGTTTAAGATTGACGATATTGAAGAGCGTCAGTCTCATGTTAACTTTGAAGCATTGGCAACTTCGTCAGGTGCTTATTCATTGAAGCGTAAATACGACGCCAATATCCTGCAAGCTATCTCTGATGGCGCAGGTCTTGCTGGTGCGGACGATGCTTCTTTGAGTGGCGGTCTGACTACCACGGATAGTAATCTGGGTACTGCTGCCTCTCCTGTAACACTTAGCGGTGCAACTGCAGGTGATGCTGCTGTTAACTTGATGCTACTGATGGCTCGTTCTATGGACGACCAATCTGTTCCTGAAGAAAACCGTTGGTTCATAGCACCACCAAAGTTCTATGAAGTTCTGTTTAAAGCAGGTTCGAAGTTTGCTGAAGTACAAGTAACTGGTGATGGCACTTCACCTCTGCGTAACGGCCTCGTTATGCAAGGTAATATTGGTGGCTTCGCTTGTTATAAGTCAACTGCACTAAACTCAACTGGTGGCACTGACCAAGTAACTATGACTGGTCTGTCAACCAGCAATAACGCAGAAAACCTCGTTCTTGCAGGTCATATGTCTGGAGCAGCTACTGCTTCGCATATTGCAAAGACTGAAGTTGTGCGTTCAACTGAAACTTTCAGCGATATTGTTCGCGGATTGCATGTATTCGGACGTAAGGTATTACGCCCAGAAGCCATCGTTCGTGGCGTCGTTGACTATTCATAAGGGAGACTGAGTAATGGCTGTTTATACTGTAACTGGTGCTGTTGCTGGTGTTCCACTTGGCATCAAGCCTCAAATCGTTGAAGTCGTACTTGACTTCTCTTCAACTAGCTTAACTACTTCTGATTCAGTAGAAGTATTTGAGATGAAGGCTAACACACTTGTTCTTATGGCAGGTGTGGAAGTTCTCACTGTAGCATCAACTGGTTCTCCAGTTCTTGACTTAGGTGATGACGATGACGACGATTTGTACGTTGCTGCTCTATCTGGCACAGCAACAGGCCACGAAATCAATAACGCAGCAGGCACAGCAAAGCTGTATACCGCTGCTGATACTATCGACTTGATTGCTAATACTGCAACTTTCGATGGTAAGGTTCGTGTCTTTGCAGTTATTGCAGAAATGGGAACTGCAGAAACTGCGGCAACTTTTGCCTAATAACACTGTCGGGGGGCAGGGCAACTTGCCCCTTGACGCACACTTTTTTTTATGATATAAGCATCTAACCCTGCCGGGATATACCCCCATGTTCACAGCCGTAATAATAGCCTGTCACGTTGCAAACGCAGAAATGTGTATGACGATATTTGACAATCGAGGACCATATCAAACAGAACAGGCATGTAAAGAACGCATAGGAGAAATGGCGTTTGATTTGATGGGAGCATGGACTTCACAACAATTACCAATGATATTTAAAATGACTAGTTGTCTAGAAGATGACAGCAAAGATGTATTCACATAATAAACTAAACGTGATATAATACAGCATCACTTATTAGGAGATGAGTTATGAATTATATCACAAGCAACATACCATATTTTAAAGTTTGGGTACGGCGAGAATATACAACAAACTTTGACCGATATCAAGGAGAATTTCTTCATGCAATGGCGATAGGGATAACAACCCTGCCAATGCGAACTCTTAGCTTCCAAGTTATGTTTACTGGATGTGAAGAAGAAGAAAATGTACATGGCGGTGCTATGTGGGCTAGGATGCCTCTCACTGCACTTGTAGGTGACACGCCTTTAGATGAGTGGCCTGAACCAATACCTACTTACCTTGCACAGCCTTGGGACTGCCAATCACACCATCATTCGGTGTTTGTACTGAATAGAGCGACACCATGCCCTTGGTTGGCAAAGATAGACGGGGAGTTTTACCCTGCTAAATATTACTTTACTGTCGATTACACCGACACTGAGGTAGCTGATGACCCTGCTCAACACAAACAAAGTCATGTTTTGGAATTGTTGGATGCAGGTAAGTGGACAGGCAACATGGTTGCCCTTCCCAACAACAGAGTCCGTGTTACTAATCCTGCGTGGTTTGTAACGGGGGACGGCCCACCAGATTTTGCACCAAGCCAGTGGGTACACCATTCTAAACAAGACCCTAACTACGTAAGTGATACGGCAAGGGTATTTGATAATCTTTATGCGGAGACAGATTATGAAGAAGATGATGAATAAAAAGAGCAAGGGCATGGCTCGTGGTGGACGCACTGCCATGAAATCCAAGGGATATGCCAAAGGCGGTAAGATGCGGTCTAAAGGCATGGCTAAAGGCGGCAAGATGAAGATGCGGTCTAAAGGCATGGCTAAAGGCGGTGCAGTGGGTGGCAAAAAAGGTAAAGCTATGACAGTTGCACAGCTACGTGCTGCTGCAAAGAAAAAAGGCTACAAGCTAGTAAAGGCGTAGTCATGGCTAGACAGGGACTATATGCCAACATAGCTGCTAAAAAACGCAGAATAAAGGCTGGCAGTGGGGAGACCATGCGTAAACCCGGAAGCAAGGGTGCGCCAAGCAAAGCTAACTTTAGACGTGCAGCACAAACAGCTAGGAAAAAGTAATGGCTCGTAAACAAGATAAGATGCCAGCCCGTAACAAAAAGAACTTTCGACCAACGAAAGCAGGGGCTGGTATGACTAAAGCTGGGGTAGCTGCTTATCGGCGTAAGAACCCCGGTTCTAAATTAAAAACAGCAGTGACAGGAAAAGTAAAGCCGGGTAGCAAAGATGCTAAACGGCGTAAATCTTTCTGCGCTAGGTCTGCTGGACAAATGAAGAAGTTTCCTAAAGCAGCAAAGAATCCTAACAGCCGTTTGCGTCAAGCAAGGAAGAGATGGAAATGCTAACTGCATTGATTGGACCTATAAGCAATATCGCTTCTACGTGGCTTGAGGGCAAGGTAGAAGAGAAGAAAGCACAGTCAGCTACAAAGGTAGCCAAGGCTCAAGCGGAAGCTGTAGTTATGCAGAAGAAAGCTACGGGCGAAATCGATTGGGATTTGGAGATGGCCCGTGCTTCTTCGTCAAGTTGGAAAGACGAGTGGCTAGTAATTCTGTTTAGTATTCCCTTGATACTAGCCTTCATACCGGGCATGGAAGGAGTGGTACAGAATGGATTCGAACAACTCAACAAGATGCCTGAATGGTATCAATATTCCTTGGGAGTTATCGTTGCCGC
>CEOV01018346.1_pt1 | contig 39548 bp, 39 predicted proteins | sample 530631 | NCBI WGS metagenome assembly CEOV01 (sample SAMEA2620756, study PRJEB7988) | marine metagenome | isolation source: saline water (ENVO:00002010), including
TAGATGTGTTTTTACAATCTAAGTTTAAAGCAGGTGAAGGAAGCATAACAAATAAGAATATTTTAGAAAATCATATTGATACTATAATCAATAGTCTTGAGATGCCAAAAAGACGATTAAATGTAGCAATTGATTGTGGAAATGCTGTTGCAGGGCCAGCTATGTTAGATTTATTCAATAACTTAGAAGTAGACACAGTCCCAATTTTTTGTGATTGGGATAATCAATTTCCTAATCATCCACCAGATCCTACAAGAATAGAAAATATGCAACATTTAGCAGAAGTAGTTAGAGAAAATAATTGTGATTTTGGAATAGGTATTGATGGAGACGGAGATCGGGTCGGCCTCGTTGATGAAAAAGGAAATTTCATCCATCCAGATAAGATGTTAGCACTTTTTGCCATAGATATCTTGAAGAAAAGAGAAGGCCTTAGTGAGCAAGAACGTACTGTAATTTTTGACGTTAAATGTTCAATGGCAGTTGATAAAGTCATTAAAGAACATGGAGGAATTCCACTAATGTTGCGTACTGGGCACTCATTTCAAAAGCAGGCATTGCGTGAAAATCCTTTAGTTCCATTAGCAGGTGAAATGAGTGGACACATATTTTTCAATGATAATTGGCCTGGTTTTGATGATGCTTTGTATGTTTCTGCCAGGTTAGTAGAATTAGTATCGAGATCTTTAGAGCCTAATGGCAAATTTAGTGATTTAATTTCTAAATTACCTATTTATTCATCAACTGGTGAAGCAAAAATTCATTTTGAATCCGTTGATAAATTTACTTTAATGCAATCTATAATCGATACAGTTAATTCAGAAGGACTAGAAAATTCAACTATTGATGGAATCAGATTTAATTTTGAAAAAAATGGTGAAGTTGTAGGTTGGTGTCTTTGTAGGCTTTCGAATACGGAACCTATTTTCGTAATGCGTGCTGAAGCAATTGATGATGAAAACTTAGCTTGGATAAAATCAGAAGTAAATAGAATGATCAGTCCACATCTAGATATCGCAGAATTCTTGAATCAGGATTAAGCTTCCTCTCCAGTTTCAGTTTCTAATTCTGTTGAAATTGTAACGTTATCTAAATCTAAAACAATTAATTTCACTGAATAAGTTACTTCTTCACCATCATCACTTCTTTGACAGGTGGGCCCTGGAGCATTTCCATTTTCTGCATCTACACTAATTTCAACTAGATATTCACCTTCTCCAGCTCCATTTGAATCTAATTGGTCAATAATTTCTGCTTTTGATAATCCTGAAACAGTAGTTCCAAGTAATGATGCATTATACCAAATTACTTCGACTGAATGAGCCCCACTACCGCCACTATTTTGTCCATCTCCACTTCCGTTGTAAGAATCATGTGTAGTTGTTGCAGAAATTGTATCAGCGGCACTTTGACCTTGAGCAGGACCTATGCATGAAAGTCCATTTGCTTCTTCATCTTCTCCATAAGACATTGAAACTTCAACCCCAACAATATTTTTTGAACTTGCATCATCAATAACATCTGTTGTGAAAGTAAGTTCTAGTGTTTCACCATCAAAAATATATTCTGTAGCATTATCTAATTCGATATATTCTGGTTCTCCTTCAACTTTGTAATCAGCAACAGCGCTCATACTGCCATCTCCAGCGCTACCAGCACTGGAAAAATAAATTGGAAATATTGCTAAAAAGAACATTGTTAAAACTACAGTGGCTAAAAATTGGCGATCATTTTGAAGCCGCTCTAACGTCTCCGTTATGTCGAACATTAAATCCCCCACAACAAAGGGGGTTATGAATTTAATACCTATTCTTCTTCAAAATAAGTGTTCAATTCAATATCACACTCAATCGGCCAAACCTTTGATTTGATATCAAAACCCATACTTTTGAAGAATTTTTTTGATTTTCCGAACACTGGGTGAAAGTATCCAATAATTGAACGTTCGCCAAATGTCCATTTCCATGGTTTCCTTGAAAGTTTTGTCGACCACTTTTTTATCAAATTTTCAAAATCTTCTTGTTTTAATTTTATTGGAAAGCACCATGATGTAAAGTGTAAACTTCCCGAAGAACCAGGAGTATGGCTCCATGATAACATTTCTAGACCCTTATATGGGCCATTTGTGATTTTAATTCCTAGACTTTTTGCAAGTTGTGTAATTGGTAATACTATTGCAAATCGATCAACTGTACGAACACCATCTATGCGTTCATACTTCCATCCATGATTTACAACAATTTGTCTTAACTCTCGAATCATTTCTGTAGGCTTCAAACACGTTGAAAATTCTACAGTTTGGAGTTTCACCATGCTAGCGCTAGCGCGTACTAGCCTTGAATTCTTGTTTTATTTTTGTTTGTTAACGGCCTAAGAGGCATTGACCGATATGTGGACATTAGTCCCCCACTCGCAAATATTGCTCGGTATTTCTCTTATTGCTTTAATTAACCAAAGAGTGAACCTAGACCTTCAAACCCAGACTCTTCTTCTTCTTCTTCTTCCTCAGCAGGAGCTTCTTCAGCAGCTTCAGCAGCACCAGATCCACCAGCTGCAGGAGCAGCGGCTACGGGTGCAGCAACAGCAGTTGACATTGCTTCATCAATGTCTATACCATCTAATGATGCGATTAAAGCCTTAACTCGACCATCATCAGCATCAACACCAGCACCTTTTAGTACGGCTTTCACGTTCTTTTCATTAATCTCCTTGCCTGCGGAATGCAGTAACATAGCAGCATATACATATTCCATTTTTTTTCACCTCTTATTTTTTGTTCTAACCGAACAGGTCGCCAAGTCCCCCGAATTCTTCGGGTTCATCTTCCTCTTCTTCTTCTGCCTCAGCGGGAGCAGATTCAGTTTCTTCTACTACGGATGTAGATTCAGCAGCAGCTGCTGTAGCAGCCGCTCCTAATATTGAGGCCAACTCATCATCGAGGGCCGAGGAATCTAATTGTGAAGCTAATCCAAGCATTGAAGCATTAGCTCTTCCAATAAAGATTGGTAATGTTTTGTCATTCGTAACTCCTGCTTCTACAGCAACATTCATTGCTTCAGAAGCAGCTTTTGATAACATTGTAGGCATTGTTACTTTCGTCAGCCAGCCTACATTACATGCAAGGTTGAAAGTTGCGGACACAGCACCAATTACTTCTGAGCGGAATTCATCAAAGTTGATATCTAGGATATCTGGGGTGAATTTTGTTCCATTCTCATATGTTGAAATTAATTTCAGACCCGTTATAATTGGGTTAATGCCTAATTTAGAAAGCATCATACCTAAATCTCCTTCAAAGGTTTCTCCTTCTTTTATAGCAACTGTATCTTTCTGAATATGAACTGATCCTTTCATAATTTTTGCAGGAATACCGATTGAATTCAAATCACCAACTATTGGTCCAGGGGCTAAACCAGTATCTTGTTTTTCTACAACAATGTCTTTTGGTGCGACATCTCCGGGTTTGGCAGCTCTTCCTGCTTCAGTCTTTTTTAATTCTGAAAACAGAGCAAAACTATCATATTTTGATGTTTGAACTAATGCAGGTTGTACTGCGTTTCCATACATTTCTTCCAGAATACCAGTATCTAAATTTGCTTCATTCCAAGCACGATTCATTAGTTTCTTTTTAGCAACTCGAATTGACATTGATTCTCTGAGTGTTTTTCTCATACCTAGCATAGCATCAGCAGGAATACCGTGAATATCAATAATTGCCAAAGTTCCGCCTCGTGAAATATCCTCACTTAATTTTGATATAGTTCCATGTTTCCAAGGAGCAGCTTTTGCAATCATTAGTTGATCACCTCTACTTGAATTGCAGGACCCATTGATGTTTTTATGTATAATGACCTAATGTTACCTATACCTCTTTCTAACTTTGAAGTAACTCTGTTGTAAACCGTCATCACATTTTCCATTAGATGTTCTTCACTTTGGGTTCTTGTTCCAATTGCAACATGAAACGTCATTTTATCCCTACTTCTAACAACTACTGTATTTTTCAATCCTGCAGCCATCATGCTCGGATCGACTGTTGGAGGTACAGGTCTAGGCATTTTCCCTCTAGGACCTAAGACAACACCAAGGTATCTTCCGACTAGTCCCATATGAGGGACTTCTGAAAGGAAATAATCGTATTTATTCGCTAATTTTTTAGCAGAACTTTTGTTTCCACCAAGATCTTCTATCGTAGAAGGATCAATAATATGAATTTCTCCTTTTCTTGCTTTTGTGGCTAATTCACCAGCAGCAAACATTGCGATCTTGATTTCTTTACCGCGGCCATGAGGAAGTCTTATTTCTTCTTGAACACGGTTTGTTGGGATTTTTAAATCTACATCTTTCAAGGTAAAAGCAAGTTCTACAGACTCTGTAAATTTACGTTCAGGAGCTCTTTCAAGAGCAGATTTCAATGCTTCATTTATTTTTTCTTCCATATTTTTTCACCTCTGCGGTTAGCGAGGAACACCTCTCCCGCAATTCGTGTATTAATTAATTGAATTTCCCGTCATAATCTCCTGCATCCATTGCTTGGATGACTTTTTTCGGTCTCATTCCATCTACACAGACCCTCATTGATTGACATGTTCCAATAACTTCTCTAGCCATTGCACGTATATCAGCACCAGTTAAATCAGAACTTTTCTCTTTTGCAATCGAAATAACTTGATCCATAGTTAATTCTTCTACAGCAGCCTCCCAACTTCCATTGCATTTTTGCACACCTAGTGCTTTACGAATACGACGGCTAGTCCAGTTGTCTGACATGATTTTCACCTTTCTGTAGCGACTCTGCGACCTACTTCCCCTATTTAATCGCAATTATTCCTCATTCAATCCTTTCAATGACTCTAACATGGTCTGCACGCATGTTTAATGTCATAGGAATATCTGCTTCATATAATTCCATTGAAATCTCTTCTTTAGTATCTGCAACTGCAAGAACTCTTGCTTTTTCACCTTTGAATGCACCACTAACAATTTCTACTAAACAACCAATATCGATTCCAGTTGTGGCTGACTTTGGTTCTAAATATGGTAATACATCTTTCAACGGCACCTCGGCTCCAAGAACGCCTTTTGCATTTTTCAAAGGTGTTGTAGTTACTACACCTCTAGTAGCTCTATCTTTACCACCTACACGACCAATTAATTTTTCAACATGATGTTTAGCACTTGCTTCAACAAATACATATCCTCTCATTTGAGTAGGGTGAAGCACACTAAAGATTTCACCTAATGCCGATTGAAGACTTCCTGTACCTGATAATCTTGCGTGCATTTCCTGTGAGACTTTCTTTTCTGAACCAATTGCGGTTTTAACAATATACAGGCTTGATGCTACATCTCCATACATTTCAACTAACCATCTTTCTGAACCATCTACTCTGTTGTCAGTATAACAAAGGGTTCTTGAATTATGCTTTTCTCTATTTTCCCAAGCTATATCACCAGGATCAACCCAAATGAAATCATCATAGATTGTGGATGGATTGACATCCTCTGTTTCACTCAAAACTAATACAGGTGTAATGTCTGAAACTCTATTTCCGATTTCAATATATCTTGCATTTTCAGCAGCCCTTACAAATGTTAAATTTTCTAATGTGATGCCTGTTGCATCCGAAACTCTATTGAGGACATTTTCTTGATTATGACCATCACCAAAATCAAAAACTCCATCCCATTGTCCCATAAATTCTTCACTTGCTCTTTTTAGAAGCAATAATTTTTCACCATGTCTTACAAATACAATGTAACTATCAGCCATTTTAATCAACTCAATTCATCAATGAATTAAATATCCAAGGTAGGAAATTATCCATTATTACTAGAACTACGAAACCAATAAATCCAAGCACAATCATACCAATGCCACAGACATAAATAGTTTGTTTTAATTCTTTTTTTGATGGTTTTCTTGCCATACGTAAAATTCTTGCCCAAGAACCTTTTCCGATTTTACGAACATTTGTCTCAATCGAATCTTGCCATTCTTGCACAGTATCCTCGAATCTACGTTGTTCTCCGTCAGCATCAAATTCGGCCATATATAATCCTCAGCGGCCGTGCGACCTTACAACGACATTTAAAGCAAACCGCCAAAAAATCTCGCTTTGATTTATGATTGTAATTAAAAAAAGATAACATTATGTTACAATACACAATGTTATGAAGTAAAAAATATAGGAAATTACTGTGAGTCGAAATTCTACCAATGAAAGATATTTTTTCCGTCTCGCTAATTTTTTAATTCCTCAAAAAAATAAAGTGCATTTAGTGGTATTTATTCTGACAATTTTATTATTGCCAAGCGCAATTAAAGCATTGGAACCGATCGATTTAGAAGCGTATAATATTGATGCAGAAGAAATAGTTGCAGAAGAATTTGTAAATCAAGAATTATCAACATCAAGTGAAATTTTTGCACTTTTAGTTACTGTAAGAGATCCAAAGTTTGTTGGAACAGGTTTTTCTCCGGAGGATAGATTTTTAGAAAATGGAAATTTTGATTATACTAGATTACCTCAATCAGAAGAGATAATACCTTATGATTTAGAAAAACCAATTGATGAACCTAAAGGAGGAATTCTCAATTTAACCATATTAAGGGAAATTGAATCAAAAACACGAGTGATAGAAAATAACTTAATTTCAGATTATCTAACTCCTATGGTAAATGATGTTGTGGGAGTTGAAAGTAATGGGATTTTGACAATACCCAATCACTTAAGAACTTTCATGAATAATGAGAGTTATATCACTAACCCTACTGTTGATATCTATGGTAATTTAGTACCTCCAGCAACCAATTGGTATGATTGCGGAGAGTTAGAATGTCTTAAATTTGATGATCTAAATTTAACCCAAGAACATATTGATTTAGCAGTAAATAGAATAATAATGAATTCTAATGGTAATTTTATTAGGTGGCTATCAAATGATAGAACATTCGTTCAAGATGACACCTCTGATGTATTTGGTCCCTTAAATGGAGATATCACTAATACGGATTTTTTAGTGAAAGGTAGATGGACAGCTAGTTCAACTTGGATTCTAATGCATCTTGATAAATTGTCGTTGGAAGATGATGGATGGACATTTATTTGGAAAGATGCTTATCAAGAAAAAGAGGTTGGTATGATTGATGGGAAAATTAGTATTGGAGGTTATTTAGTTAACAATGGTGAATTAGTAATCAATCCCCCCATTTATAATTCTGAACAGTGTTTAGTCTTATCTCAAGATGGAACGCCGTGTGCATTTGAATGGAGTTTATTGGCTTTAGAGGGGGAAGTGAGAACCACAGATAATTCTACAGTAACTTTGTTACTAGGACCTACTGGGATAAATGTTGAAGTTAACAGAGAAATGCAATCAAGTATTGGATTAATTATCATAATGTTGATTATTATCAGTTTATTTTTATGGCTTTCATTGAGAAGAAGAACAGATGTATTACTAGTATTAGTTGCTTTAGGTTTATCTTTGATATGGATGCAAGGATTTATTGGATGGATAGCATCTATTGGTAACTTTTTTGGAATCTCAATAATTTTTAGATCACAATTTTCTAATCTTTTACCTATCTTGATAATTGCTTTAGGTATTGACGATTCATTACATGTGCTGCATAGATATAAAGAAGAAAGAAGGAATTCTAAAGGAATTATACCTTCAACTAGAATCACTTTAGACAGAGTTGGAAGAGCTATTTTACTAACTTCTTTAACGACAATAGTAGCATTCGGTTCAAATCTAATCTCTAATATTCCAGCACTTCGTAGTTTTGGAATAGAAGCTGCGGCAGGAGTTTTCGCAGCTTTTTTATTGACTGGAATTTGGGTTCCTTTAGTTAGATTAAGTATTGATGAATATTTATCAAAAATCGGGAAATTAGATCCTGAAAGAGAATTAAGTAGTGCTGGTGTAGGAGATCTACTGAAAAAATTTGCACAATTTTCAACTAAGGGAAAAAATCCATTAATTATTTTAATTTTAGCAATATTGATTACAATTCCATCATTAATTGGAATGTTTTCTTTGGAAGGTGATTTTGAGGTAGAGGATATGTTAGATCCTGAAGCAGACTTTTCTGCAGGCGTTGGTATCGTGCTTGATAGATTTCCAACTGAAGGTGAGCAAGCAGCACTTCTGATAGAAGGTGATATGTTAAATCCGAGTGTTTTAGCAGGTATTCCTGAATTTAGGGAAAATATAAACAAAATTGGCCCAGATGGTGAAGTTGCAGATAAAATTGGAAGAGATGCTAGCAATAATGCTGATTTAAATGCAATAGATGAAATTGTGGTGGGTTCATTAGCATCAATGTTATTCAACATCACTCCTTTTGAAGAGGTTGGTTGGAATACCAGTTTAGAAGAAAATGGAGTGGGATGCTCTAGTCTTAATTTTTCAGATGAGGGTGGTTTGAATCATCTTCAACGGTTACTACCTAAGGAAATGAAATTAGATCCACTTCAAATAGCAAGTAATCCACATTTACTAGATTTCAATTATCCTGACTTTAGAGATAGAGGATGTTTAGCATTTTTCTTTGGATATACCTATCTTTATGGTGTTCCCGAAAGTAGTGCTACTGGAGCTGCAATTCCAAAATCCGTGGTTGAATTGTATATTTATCCAAGTGATACATTAGATCCAGACAAACCCTGGTTGACGACTTCAGGTGAAGAACCAAGATATACACATATGGTAATGAGATATGGAATTCGTCAGGCAGAAAATTTCCCTGAAGTTGGACTATTTCTTGAAGAGTTAATGAGGGACGCAAGTCCTTTTACAAATTTAAGTAAGTCTAACGGACAACAAACTAGTTTAGAAGGAGCGTTTTTGGAAGAAAACTATCCAGTTAGTTGGATTATTCCTTGTGGAGAACCAGTATCAAGAGCAGTGGCTTCTGAAAAATTTGAAGGCGAATTTCAAAGATCTTTAGTCTTTGGAATACTTTTAGTATTGACAACTCTGTGGATTGGTTTTCGTTCATTTAAACAATCTTTATTAACAACCTTACCGATTATCTTAGTGGTAATTTGGTTATATGGCTTTATTTACCTCATGGGAGATAGTTTGAATGTAATTACTTTAGTAATTTCTTCATTATCTCTGGGGGTGGGAATTGATTATTGTATACATGTTACTGAAAGATATAGGGAAGAGAAAAATAAGAATAAAAATGCTGACCCCGCTTCATCTTTACAACATGTGGTAAGTACTTCTGGCATCGCTCTTTTTGGTGCAGCAGTATCAGATATTATGGGATTTGCAGTAATTACATTTTCACCAATGGGCGTGTTTAATTTATTCGGGTTTTATTCAGCGGCAATGATTGGATTATCCTTAATTGCAGCATTAGTAATTACAACATCAGCAATTTGTTTTATTGATAAACCAATAGAAGAAGAATGAAATTTAGTTGAAAATAATTAATACTAAATCGGTTTGGGAAACATGTTCTTGTGTGGTTCATCCCCGCTAGAATATATGGTGAATAAATGACTGAAGATAATTCTGACGATGATTGGACTAATTATTCTTCAGCTCAATATGGTACAGGAGAGAATATTTTTGAAGTAGAAGAAATTAATGAATCTAACTTATTAATTGATGATTTAGATTTCTATGACGATAATTATGAAATTTCTCCAGCACCCTCCATTAGTGGACAAACCCATTTAGTAAAGATTGGATGTTGTGACTTTTGTTTAGGGAGAGTAGGGGGTGTCTCACTAGTAAACAGGACATTGGAGGAAGTGGGTGCTGAAATTAGAAATGAAGTTTTAAAACACAATCCTGATTTGGAAAATATTGAAAAAATATGTCCCCTTTGCGAGGATTTATTTTCAGAACTTGACATCATTACTTCAAGGTTGATTTCAGAATTAAAGGAATATGAGTTTTCAAGATTACAATTAGGATTCCAGCTGCCAAATGACTTATTGGAATCGGAAGAGTATATTAGAATTAATTTTGGAGCTAAAAGAAGCTCCAATCTTAAGCAAGCATTATCTTCAGAGATATCAATGAAAATTAGAATGCTAATCGGGAATGAAATTGAAATCGTAAATGAATCACCTGAAATACTTGCATTAATTGATTGTTTAACTTTATCAATTAAATTGGAATGTCGCTCTTTATATCTATATACCAGGTATTGCAAACATGAAAGAGGGTTACCACAGACTAAATGGAATTGTAGAACTTGTAAAGGCAGAGGATGCGAAAATTGTAATAATACTGGATTACAATATCTTGAATCTGTCCAGTCATTAATTGCAGATCCATTATTGGAGGTTTTCTTGGCAGAATCACATTCTACTCATTCAATGGGCAGAGAAGATATAGACGTACGCTGTTTAGGAAATGGTAGACCTACTGTAATCGAATTAAAAAACCCTAAGAAAAGAAATGCAGAATTAGAAAAATTAACTAATTTGGTGAATAAATCTGCAGATGGTAGAGTTGAGATAAAAAAATTAAGGATTTCAAATAAATCTGAAGTTGTAAGAGTTAAAGATGCAGCAGCCGATAAATCATATCATATTTGTTTTAAGATTTCAAATTTAGACCAAGATGGTAATGAACTTGAAATTCCATTAAATGATGATGAAATTATTTCTAGAATCTCAAAATTAAATGGAGTAGAACTTAATCAAAGAACTCCAAAAAGAGTTTCTCATAGAAGAGCAGATAAAATTAGGAAAAGAAAAATTATTGATCTTTTTGAAATTAAAGTAGATGGTAATTCTGTACAATTTAAACTTAGAGCTCAATCAGGCACCTACATCAAAGAAATGGTTACTTCAGATAGTGGAAGAACGACCCCCTCCGTTGCAGAATTACTTGATTTAAAGTGTGAAGTTGAGTGGTTAGACGTTATTGACATACATTCTGATTAGGCGATTGACTTATTACAGGTGGGCTGGTGGCCGCAACGCACCAGTTTGTGGTTTGAGGCGTTAAAATATGAAGAGGTCTAAAGGTCAACGACAAGGTACAAGGTTTATTGCTAGTAGAAGTAAGTCTGAAAGAAGTAGATTGAACATAGATAGAATCATACATCAGTACTCCGAAGGAGACCGAGTTGCAATAGTAATTGATGGCGGCCAACAAAAGGGTATGCCTAACCGCAGATTTCAAGGAAGAACTGGTGTTATCACAGGAAAACAAGGTGCAGCATGGGTAGTTTCTGTGAAGGATGGAAACAAATCTAAAACTGTAGTTGCTCGTCCAGAGCACCTTCGTTCAGTTGAATAGGATGTGAAAAATAATGGCAGAAGATGAGTATATTGATTATGCATTAGTAAGAGACGCATTGATTGAAACACAAAAACGTAGAGGTTTTTTAACTTATGAACAAAAAATGGCATTACAACATGCCGAATGGTCAGCAAGTGATTTACGTAATGGATATAAAACAGAATCTAATATTTTTCAAGAAATGTATAGTATGTTTTTAGAAATGGAGAGTATTTCAAAATATCCTGAAATCGCTGCTAAATTGGCAGAAGTAATGCCATTAAATAATGATGAAGTCCGGGCAATTCTTGCAAGTCGTAGAATTTCTTTAGAAACTTCTGAAATAGAATTAATTCTTGATGTGGTAAAACAAAATATTGGTGCAGTTTGAGTAACGTGTATAGTTCAAGACAACTAGCCGATATTCTACTATCTGATTATTATTCAAATAAGGATTTAGGACAGAATTTTTTAGTAGATGATTCTGTGATAGAATCAATTAGTATTCTTGCAGATTTAGATATAAAGACAGGAAAAAAGAAAATTTTGGAAGTTGGTTTGGGGCCTGGGGCTTTAACTCAAAAATTATTACAAAAGGGACATGATGTAATTGGAATTGAAATCGATGAAATTATTTGTAATCATATTTCTCATATTTTTAAAAATGAAATAAATTCAAAGCAATTAGAATTGATTAAAGGAGATGCTTTGAAATTAGAATGGCCCTCAGACTTTACAGATATCGTGGCTAATATCCCGTATCAAATATCTAGTCCTCTTTTAGAAAAAATTACTAAAATTTGTAATGAGGGTCATGGAATTGAAAACTGTGTTTTCATGTTTCAAGAAGAATTTGCAAGAAGAATAATTGGTGGAGAACATATATCAAATAGAGGGTCATTATGGATTACAACTTCTTTAGATTGGGAAATTACTATTGGAAGAAAGATTCCACCTTCATGCTTCAAACCCCAGCCAAAAATTGATAGTAGATTAGTCAGTTTGAAAAGGAGAGACTTATTATCCTCCGAAGAGATTTTAGAATTTTTAAATTCTAAAAATCTTGATCCACCCAATAAAAGATTGATTCGCGCAATTTCAGTTGCAAGTTTTAATCAGAGAAGGAAAAAATTAAGAAATTCATTAAAACGCCAACCATCGAAATTAAAATTGAAGCATGGTTATGATCCTAAAAATTGGGAAAAAATGATTAAAAATGCTTTTTCATCAATGGAAGAAGGGTTTATTGATAGTCGCCCTGAAGAACTTTCTTTACAAGATTGGGTTGAATTTTCTGCACAAATTGACAAATCTAAGAATGATTTGTAAACACTGAGTTAACATATGAATGACTTTTGGGGCTGACACGGGGGAGGGAAAGAGCCATGGCAAAGAAGGATACATATCTGGCATTATTGCGTAGAGGAATTGATGAAACAACTTCAATGACTTTAGCAGACGCAGGATTAAAAATTGGTGATTTAAAGAAAATAACAATTGAGACACTTACTGATAATTATGGTTTAAAAAAGAAAGTTGCAGAATCTGTATTATCTGTAATCTCTGCTGAACCATCAAGTCAGGGTAGACAAAGATACCTGTCTAAAGTATTAACTTCGGATAAAAAGAAGATGGATAAAATTGAAGAAGAGCGATTTAAGCGTCAACAAAAAGATATTTTAGCAGATTTAGAAGAAGAACTTGAAAGATTAAAATTAGCTAAAGTAGAAAAATATCGCGCTGATAAAATTGTTATGAATCGTTTAGGTAAAACATGTGAATTGCTAATTAAATTAGCGAATAATTTAGATGATGAAACTAAAGACGATCAAAAAGTAAAACTTAGAGATCAATTTGAAACGAGGAATATGGAAGCAGCCAGAGATTGGGAATTGTTGAGTTTAAATGGACTTCCTCAAGATATAGTAGATTTCAGAAGAAAAAGAGTTCCATTGATGATTTTACATGAATGCCCTCATTGTGGAGATGAATTAGACCCTAGAAGTTCTAGAAATATGGATGAATTAGACAACTGGTCATTTATTTGTTATGAATGTGAGCAGACATTTAATTCAAAATTATCTGAAGTAGTAGAAAAAAGAGTAGTTAATGGAAATAAAATAAAAATAATCGAGGGTAAATCACCTAGAAATTTAGTTCCACCCAAACCAGCAGCATCTAATTATGAATCAATCGAGCAATTAATTAAGAGAGATCTCGAAAGAACTGGAGCCAGTGCAGATGCTATGGCTGAAGCAGCTAAAGCAAGTACAATTAGTGCTGGTCTAATGTCAATAAATGATTGGATCGATCAAACTTTGGCTGCAAAGGGATATATTCAAGCACAAGAAGATCGAGAAGATTTCATTCTTAGAACTGGTGCAGGAGCAACTAAATTCAATAAATGGATGAAAAAAGCAGGTTTATTTTTCAATAAACAAACAGGTCGTTGGACACATTATGAAGATCGTTGAGGCCAATCTATGCATGAAGAGAAGCAAAAACTCTCTGGAGTAATTAGATTTTTCCGAGGAAGTCAGTTACTTGGGGTGAGTAAACATGATGGTACAGATACAATTTCTGAATTATCTAAATTAAGTGGAGTGGAAATACCTACAAATTGTACTTCTGGTACATGTGGAACTTGTATGGTCACATTAAATTCGGGTATTGTGGCTTTACCTGATGAATTACCTCCAGGACTTGATTTAGATTTAATTGAAAATATGGCAAGATTATCTTGTATTGGAATACCTTCAGGTGATGTTGATATTGAAGTAAGGCCCCCCTTGTAGTAAGTGGATAAAATGGCTGAAATTTCTGATTGGGGTTCAACAGAATTACTTTTACTATGTTTTAATGCATTAGCTTTGTATGTAGGGTTTTATTTTTTATTTACTAGAGTTAGAAATAAAATGAGAGTAATAGAAGATAGACATAGAGGAAATGTAGGATCAAGGTCTTTATTTAAATCATCAATTTTCGATGAGAGTGAATAATTAATTTATTATTCAGTAGTTGATTTTTCTCGGTATTTTTGAATTCTAAGTGGTAAATTGATTGCAAATAATATTCCTACAATTGCAAATACAATCAAACTCCCAATTGCAACACCATATACACTTATGAGTTCAACACTATTTTCCATTCTTAATGCTGTTTCAGCCGAAAATAAATTTATGAAAAATGGTATAATTGTATTAATTGAAAGAACCAATGCTGCTAAAATTCCTGCTACTGTAGGGTTGATGAATATACTTCTGTAGTATTTTTTAATAATACTTTTAACATTCATTACATAGACTTCATTTGTTTTTATACTTGTATCTAACATACTAAATCTGATGACTGAATTTGTTAGTTCTAAGTACATTACTAAACTTACAGCATAAAGAACTACTAGTAACATTTCCATCCAAGTATTTTTTTGTAAATCAAAGACATCTCCATCTCCACCTCCCCATGCAAGAGTTACTTGGCTTGATGCGAATCTAAGTCCGAAGAATATGAATAATAAATACGATGCAAGCATCCATCTAGGATCTCTAGCTTTAATCGCATATACTCCAATCAACCCAGCAGAGGTTAGAATTAACAAATGAATAATATTTGTAAATGCACCAGTCCCAAGAATAGTTTGCCAAATGGTACCGCTTGATGGAGTTGTAATATATGTTAAAAATGTTAAAATAAATAATACTCCATATGCTGAAAGCTGTAGATTTTTAACCATTTTATCCGCTGGTAAGAATTTCACTTTTGGTACTATAGGTCCGCCTAGTAGACTTTCTACAAATGATGGGACTTGTACTTCAGGAATAGCATCTTTTGGAATTTCTGTTCCTAATTTCATATTACCTGCGGCTTTTTTACGACTTGGTGCAGCTGCCCTTACAGTTTTACCATCATAAAGATGGGCTGTTGATTTATTGGCAGTTGGAATTTGTGGAGTACCTGCAGTCATAATTTCACCTCAAAAACCTCTTGCACCAGCAAGTGCAGTTGATAGTAACATGTCTGGTTCCCAATCACAAATGAATACCCCCATTGATCGCAATTCTGAAATTAATACGTCTCTTTCTGTCTTCAAGACTTCGTAACCAACAGAATCTAATCTTCTGGCATCAAATTCAAATTCTAAACTAGATGGTGAAAGAACAGTTACGTCAAAATCTCTTGCTCTAACATCTCTTAATGCATTAACAATCGTAGGATCTGATTCAAGGTTAGATAATACGATTATTGGGCTTCCTTTGTTAATGTGCGGTAAAATTCGATTTACCACAACTTGTAATGGAACTTCACCTCTTGCCATAGCACCTGCTAATTTAGTTAAAATCACATAAAGTTGTTTTTTACCAGTATCTCTATCTACGCTGACAATTTCATTTCCGTAAACTACTAATCCCACAGAGTCACGCCTTGATAAAAAATATTTAGCTAAGCTTGCTGCTGCCCTAGTAGAATAAACGAGGGCATTTCTACTTACTGGGCCAGTCTCAGCTACAGATCTACTGTCGACAATTAAAATTATATCGCTTACTGCATCTCTTTCTCTTTCATTAATCATTAATTTACCTGATCTAGCATATGCTTTCCAATTAATAGATCTAAATTCATCTCCTTGGTAATAGTCTCTGAGTGAATAAAATTCCGAACCAGGACCTGGTTGCCTAATATTCACAGCACCCGTGAATATTTTTGGAACCTTACTTTTTACGAAAGTATCTTTTAGGTCTTCCATCTTTGGAAATACTAAGAAATCGTCATAGACTTGGACTTCTTTTTCTTTATGAAACATTCCAAACGTATCTTGCATTCTAATAGATACTGGACCAATTGTGTAAAATCCTCTAAGAGGTGTTTCGATAGTATATTCAATGAATGTTTCCCTTCTAGGCCCTAATTCCATTATTATGTAGTTAGCACCTTCTTTAATTCTCATTACTTCAGGAACTCTATCTCTTACTTCTACAATTTTTGATAATGCACTTTTATTTTGAACCCTCAAAGTTACTTTTACTTCGCCGTCTTCAAATAATCTTGCAGAAGATAATTTTCTCATTGCTACTATATTTGAAAAAGCAATACCTTCTTCACCATCCCACTCATTACTTCTTTTTCCACTTGCAGCAACATCTGCATGTCCACTAAACAATGCAGCATATGTTAAAAAAACAAAAATGACCACAGCAACAGAAACTAGTTGTTGATTTCTTAAGGTTAGACCAAGTAAGTACATGGCTAAAGCAAGACTCGCAAACATTGCTGATTTGCGACTCCATGCCATTACTAATTCCCCATGTTATCTAAGGTTTCAAACAGTAGGAACAGGTACTTCTCTTAGAATTGTTTGAACTACTTCGCTTGGTTCAAGACCTTTAATTTGGTGTTCTGGTTTTAAGATAATTCTGTGTGAAATTGCAAGAGTTGCCACAGCTTTGATATCATCAGGTGTAACAAAATCTCTTCCTCGCATTGCTGCTGCAGCACGTGCAGTTTTCAGTAAAGCTTGAGAACCACGAGGAGATGATCCTACGAGAACTCTAGGGTCTTCACGAGTTCTTGAAACTAGTTCTACCATATACATTCTTAGAGCAGGATCAAGATATACATCTTCACACGCTTGTTGCATTGCAATTACTCTCTGAGGATCAGTGATAACTTCAACATCTACAGCATCCTTTTTACGATTAATACGTCTTGATAATATTTCATCTTCATCAGCACGATCTGGATAACCAACACTCATTTTGAACATAAAACGATCAAGTTGTGCTTCTGGTAATGGATAAGTACCTTCTTGTTCAACTGGGTTTTGAGTAGCCATTACAATAAAAGGTGCAGGTAATTTATGTGTTACAGTACCAATAGTAACTTGTTTTTCTTGCATCGCTTCTAATAAAGCAGCCTGAGTCTTTGGTGGAGCACGATTTATTTCATCAGCTAAAAGTAAATTACAGAAAAGAGGTCCGGGTTTAAACGTAAATTCACCTTTTTTAGCGTCATAAATATTTGTACCTGTAATATCTGCTGGAAGTAAATCAGGAGTAAATTGTACACGCTTAAAATCACAACCTAAAGCATCAGCAAAAGTATTTGTCATTAATGTTTTAGCTAATCCTGGATAATCTTCGAAAAGTAAATTCCCATTTGATAGGATATTTATCATCACGTTATCAATAACGTGTGACTTACCAATAATTACTTTCTGTACTTCTGCAGATAGTGCTTGTGATATAGCTCCTACCGCTTTCAATCGTTCTCTTACTTCGGGTGTGCTTTGATGTCTTGGTTGTGCAGCCGCTACTGGTGCTACTTGTGCTACTGGTGCAGCAGGCATTGCTGGTGCAGCAGGCATTGCTGGCGCAGCTGCCACTTGTGCTGCTGGTGCAGCAGGCATTGGCGGTGTAGGCATTGGCGGTGCAGGCATTCCCGGTGCAGGTATTCCTGGTGGTGGTGTTTGTTGCATTTTTTTTCCTCCATTTTTTTCATTTACCCCATCGACGGATGGTTCGCATTAGTTCGCGGAGTTCGTCAGGGGTATAAGTGCGATTCCTAGAAAATGCTAATTCTACTAGCCTAGGATCTTTGATCATACTTTGAATTTCGGCCGGCGTTTTCATAGTCATTTCACTACGTGTAAGATCATGAAATAACCTTACTTTACCCATTAATGCTTCTCGAATTCTTTGTTGGTGCTCATCCGGAAGAACTTTTTTCGGCCTTTCTCTAAATCTAGTCAAATCAAAAACATGTCTCCAATTTTCTTTATCGGGTACTACCATAACTGAAATTGCTAACAAAGCAATCATATTTAGTAAAATTAACCATTTTAACCATACATCAGAAGTTAATAGAACTATCGTGCTAATTGTTTCTGAAAATGGTTCTACTAATGGACTTGAAGAATGTCTGCTTTCGTCAAATACAATATTAAATTGGTCAGGATTCGATGTAATCACATTTGATAACTCTTGATTGTCAAACTCCATCATGTCGAAAATTAATGTTTCAAAATAAGCACTATTCCCTTGCCATTCATCTGGCCCACTCATTATTTGTGATGTCCAACAAGGTCTTGATTCAAGACCTAAATGTAGACAAAAAGACTCTCTGCCAGTATTTGTTGCTTCCTCAGAATCCCATAAATAATTAGCAAATGCGCTTTGACCCGCTACAAATACAATTGATCCTGTGACATCGATTTCATCATATGTTCCTAATTCTGGCATATCTATTGCTTTTTGATTTGGATAGTCAATTCTTATGATCAAACCATTTTCTCCTGGCCCTAATATTTGATTTTCAGGAGAATCGATATTTCTATCACCGGCATTATCTAAAAATGCTGATGGTGATGCGGAAGCTAAAATATTTACATTTCTTTCAACATAATCCTTTGATGTTTGATCATCACTTTCTCCTTCTCCAGATGTTAGAACTTGAATCGCTGTTGGCATGTCGAACATTACTGGCATAACACAAGAATTGATTCCTTCTTCATATTGTGCAGATTGTTCCGAAGTACAACCTTTATTTTTTTCTTGAACTTCTTTTTGTATGCTCGCTAGAGCCCATATATTTTGTTGATCCTTATTTTTACTCATTTCACCATTTGATAGATTTTTGACGGAATAAAAATTTTCACCATCTAATAATCCTCCATAAGCGTCTTTGTATTGTACTCCAAATTTGTCTGCAACAACTTGAGCATTGCTATTATTTGATGCGATAATTACTTTACCACCTTTTTTGGTTACAAAATCGTATACGGCATCTGCTTCAGTTATTGTAATCGGTTTTTCTGGTGCTACAATAAGCAACATTGTTCTGTGTGGTTCTTTCCAATCATTTACAAGCATTGGTGTAGACATTGTATTAGCAACATTATAACCTAAATCTAAATATCTTGGTGTAGATTCTTCTAAATCAGAAGCCATTAAATTTAGTTGTCTCCATTGTAAATTTTTAGATTCATCTTCTACATAAGCACTATACAAAGTATCTTTACCTGATGAAAAGACTGATATTAGAATAAATGATAAAAATAGTGTAACTATAAAACCTGCAAAAAGAGCTGATTCTAGTTTAATTTTATTTTTATTTTCAGCCATTTTTTCACCCTTTTAATCCGATTAACGTACGGCCCACACACTTAAGTTTCAAATAGGTTGCCTTAGTGAGTTTACATAAGAAATTTTTTTTATCGTCTTAGTTTACTCATTTATTTCCGCTTAATTAGCACTGTAGCGCATAAAATAGATAAAATTGTTAGTGGGAATGATAGACTTGGTGTAAAATTTCTAGAGACTATGTCTTCACTATCTTGATTTGAATTCGTGTTACTATTTGCATCATTATTACCCTCATCATTCGAGTTAGTTTTCCTAACTTCAAATGTAATCTTATCTTCTGCTGGAGATAAATTTTCATTATCATTAATTGCTCCAAGAGAATTCAATTTGATTTCTAGATCACAATTTTTCGAAGGATGTGAGATCGGTGCTGAAATTGTGACTTGGGTGGTTTTAATGCCGCTTTGCCCCTCTAAAGGTGCATCAATTGCAATTTCATTCAAAGCATCAATATTCATAATATCCAGTTGAGGACAAGTCTTTGATTCAAATTCCGCTTCCCCAGTTAAATCCATGTCATTTCCAGTATTTCTTATTTCAATTTCAATATTTAGTTCTGTACCAGCATTCATGGCACCACCAAGTTCAGCAATATTTATCTCGAAACCTCTTACTCGAGGAATTGTTAATTCTCCTGAAATACTTTTTTCATCTCCAAGTGATGGAATACCTCCATAACTATCTATACTCACAGAAATAGAAAATGATTCACGTTTTTCAGCACGGAATTTTAAAACATCTACTGAACTAAATTCTAGAACAAAACTATCATTTTCTCCCGCACCAACGGATGTAGAGTCTATTTCATTCGTTTCTGCACTAAATGCAGAATCAAAATTAAATGAAACTTCAATTGCAACAGGATAGTCATTTCTTACCCAAAACTCTACAGAAACATCTCCATCTTCATCTAATTCTTTTGTGATGTTTTCACCATCTTTAAATCCAATATCCCAGTCACCAACCTCAAAATCAGGCTGTGCCGAAACAGTTTGTACTGAAAAAATAGGAATTAAGAAGAAAAAGATACAAATTAGTGAAATCAACCTCATGATAGTACCCCTTTTAGTCCGTGCAATGCTTTCTTACATAAGACTTCAACCATTTTTTTTCTATAATTTGGTGGAAATGCTGTATTGTTTACAGGCTTCACATCTTTTTTGAGTTTGGATGCGATTTCATTTATACTGTATTTATTTAACAATGCTTCATTAGTGAGTTCATCATGTAATCTGGGTATTGATTCCAGAGCAGTAGTTGCAATCCGTAATTCTATACCCTCATCAGAAGATTCATTGACATGTCTCCACGCAACAGCAACTCCTGCCTCTGGGAAATCCCAACTTTTTCTTAAACTTAATTTCTGATAATCACCAGACCATGAATTAATATCATCATCTAGAGTAATGTGGGTGATAATTTCGCCTGTTTTTAGAATATTTCTTTTAATTCCGTCTAATTCAAAAAATTCAGATAAAGGCATATTTCTAGAACCCTCAGGACCGCATAAGTGTATTTTTGCATTAAGAACTAATAATGTGGGTGCCAAATCGGCTTGATAAGTTGCCACACATAATTCATTTTGATTGGGAATAACTCTACAATCAGCAGATGTATCACAATCACATTTATGGCACCAGTCAATACTTCTTCTCCATTCTTCAGCCTGATTATACCAGAAACATCTTGTATCAAGGGCAATATTTCCTCCTACGGTTCCCGATTGCCTAATTAATACAGACGCAATACCTTCAGCAGCTTTTTTAATTATTGGGTGAGAAAATTCTGAATTAGCTAAATCGTGTAATCTTACCATTGCACCTATATGTTTAGAATCTAAACGATATAGTTCATCAATTGAGGCTAAAGAAATAACATTTGGTTTAGTGTTTAAGTGCCATTTGTAATTTGGTAATAAGTCGGTCCCTCCAGCTATCCAATCAAATTGCTCATCATTTTTTACAAAATTTGACGAAATTTCAATTGCTTCTTCTATTGTTTTAGGTTGAAATAAATTAAAAGGAGGTGTCTTCATAATTTTTCACCTTCATTCATATGTCTAACTTCTTTATGTTTCCAAGCACTTCCCGCAAGTCTTGGATTAGCAATATATTCATCAGATGGTGTTACTGATAAAGTCCATCTTTCATCTTGTTCTTCTGGGGGAATAGTTGAGACCTTACCAAAAATAGTACCATTATAATATGGTTCTCTATCAGTGTTTAATTTTCTTTCAATATCTCTCTTTTTATGTTCTTCAGCTCTTTTTTCAAGAGATTTCTGTAATTCACTATGTATTAATTCTGGGTTAGGTAAATCAAGAGGAGAATCTAATTTTAATTTCCTTACTTTTCTTTCGATTTGTTTGTACAATTTGTCTGGAGTAATAGGTAATTCATTTGTTCTGATCCCAATTGCATCATAAACAGCATTACAAACTGCTGGTAAAATCGGTAGAAGAGGACCTTCACCCGCTTCTTTTGCTCCGAAAGGTCCTTCAGGATCATTACTTTCTACAATTATCGGAACAACTTCGGGCATTTCGTGTACAGTTGGAATTTTATAATCAAGTAAATTTGGATTAAGTAATCCTCCAGTTCTAGCATATTTCATTTCTTCAGTAAGGACTTGACCTAAACCCATATGACAAGAACCTATTATTTGTCCTTCAACTGATAATGGATTTAAAGCACGACCACAATCATGTGCAGCCCATACTTTAATCACTTCCGTAAAACCCGTTTCGGGATCAACTTTTACTTCAGCTGCATAAGCCGAAAAAGAATATGCTGGTGCTAAACCTGCTGCAGCTCCTTTGTGAACTCCACCCATTGGAGGGGTTCGATATGCACCTGAACTAACTAGTGCTCCACGTTCTTCTTGAGCTTTGTGTAATGCTTCTAAATATGAAATACCAACTGCAGGATCTTTCTTTTGGTAAATTCTTCTATCCCCAATTACTAACGAATCTTCACTTACGTTACAAATTTCAGCAGTTGCTTTGATTAATTCTTTTCTAATTTCTATAGCAGCAGATATTGCTGCATTAGCATTCATGAATGTAACTCTTGAACTATATGATCCGAGATCGACAGGGGATGTGTCAGAATCTCTAGATTTAACTCTAATCATCTCAATCGGAAGTCCCAATACTTCAGAAACGCTCTGTGCAACAACTGTATCACTTCCTTGTCCAATATCTGCAGCACCAGTATGAATTGTGACTCCACCATCCATATCGATTTTCAGATGCACAGTGGCATGTGGGAATTTGTTTGGATCCCAATGAATTGGTAATCCACTTCCGGAAATAAAGAAACCACAACCAATCCCAATCCCATGACCTAATGGTAATTTTCTAAATTTTTGTTCCCAATCAGAAGCTTCTTTCACCTTTTCAAGACATTCTCTCATTCCAATACTTGTAATTCTAAAACCAGTAATAGTTGATGAATGAGGGGGTAGTAGATTTGCTAATCTGAATGTTATCGGATCAACTTGTAATTGATTGCAGAGATCGTCAAGACCTAGTTCTACAGCACACCTGCTATTCACAGCACCATGGCCTCTCATCGCTCCCGATGCGGGCTTATTCGTCCAAACACGTGCACCAGTGTAATGGAAAGAGCCAATTTCATATGGTGCAGTGTGTAATACTCCATTGTAATATGTAGTAACGTGGCCAAATGATGCAAATGCACCTCCATCAATTAAAGCATCAGTTTCTATTCCACAAATTCTACCTTGATTGTCAACGTGTAAATTCATTTCAATTTCAGAGGGGTGCCTTCCTCTATTTGTGTAAAAAACTTCATCTCTATCGAATGTAATTCTAACAGGTCTTCCAGTTTTTCTTGCTAATATTGCAGCGCACATTTCATGAGGAAAAGGATCAGATTTTCCTCCAAAACCCCCTCCAACAAATGTTCTATGAACATTAATTTGATGCATTGGTACTTTCAAAACATCTGCCAATGAACGATGAACGTAATGAGGAACTTGTTGTGGTGTGTAAAGCGTTAACCTTCCTGAAGGTTCCCAATCTGCAACCACAGCATGGGGTTCTGTGAAACCATGATTAACACCGGCAAATTTCCATTTTGCTTTTGATGAAGCATGTGGATTTTTCATATCATCAAAGTTTCCAAATTCCTGAAAAACTCTTTTTTGTACATTGCTTCTTCCAATATGATATTTTCCTCTATCATGAATTGGCTCATCAACATCTTCTAAACTTTTTTTCATATCATGAGTTGGTTTTAAAATTTCATACTCGACTTTGATTTTTCTTAATGCCTCAAGAGCAGTAGCTTCATTTTCAGCTGCTACACATGCCACCAAATCTCCAACATGTCTTACTTTATCAACGGCCATCGCATGTTCATCCTTAGTTACTGGTAAAACACCAAATAAATCGGTATGTTGTTGACCTGTTTCAATTGCTAAAACACCAGGAATAGCTAATGCCTCACTGAAATCAATACTTTTAATCCTTGCATAATGATGGGGTGAACGTAGAATTCTACCAATTAATTCATTTGGAAGTCTAATGTCATCACCATATTTTGCTTGACCCGTTACTTTCCAATTTGAATCAACTAATGGAGTTCTTCTTCCAACTGAACTACCCGTAAGTAAGTGATCATGCCTGTTTTTACCTTTTGGTTGTGGTTTATTCCCTCCTTCACTTTCTGGAATCATGTTCAGATCCCTAAGTTTACTGAAAGGTTCGCTTCCACCACTACCTGGTTTCGAAAAGGGAAGTTTTCCAGGCTGTTGACGATAACCTTTGATTTCTTTTGACATATTTTTCCCTCATTCATGGGTGCGATCAATACCTGGATGTGGATTGACTTTTGCCTGGGTATTATCCTCAAGTACATTGTCAGAATTGAAAATTTCAGCAGCAGCATGTACAGAATCAATTATTTGTTGGTATCCAGTACAACGACATAGATTTCCTTCAATCGCATCTTTTATTTCTTGATTAGTTGGGTTATTATTCTCATTTAATAATGCTGAAATGACAACAAGGAAACCAGGAGTACAAAATCCACACTGACTTCCCCCACATTCAGTAAATGTCTTTTGAATTGGGTGTAAATGAGGTCCATCAGCAAGCCCCTCAACAGTAGTGATTTCCTTTCCGTTAGTTTCTGCGGCCAACGTCAAACAGGATAGTTTAGGTACTCCGTCGATTAAAACAGCACAGCAGCCACACGTTCCTAAATCACAACCTCTTTTCACACCTAGCATACCCGCTGAGTCTCTTAAAACATCTAATAATATAGCATTGGATTCGATATTGATATTTTCAAAAACCCTGTCATTAATCATAGCATTCCAACTTGATTTTTTTCCAGTAGGAATCATTGGCACATGAGGTTCATTGGACATTCCAGACATGCATACCAACTAGTGTAAACACTTGAGCCTTACCAATAAATGGTTCAATTTCAGGCCCAATGTGCTTCACTAATTTCAGATTAGGTATCATACATGATTCCGTTATATCTAAAAAACAGACCATCTCCAATAGCCTGTTGCTTATGTCCTACAGTCGAACTATTGCATTGATTTTTGTTTTACTTTTTTTAATTCCTCCTGTTGTAGTTGCAGTATCTCCGATCACTGAACAAGTGGTAGAAGAAGTGGAAGAGACACCATGGTGGGAAACCACGAACATGGATGAAAATAGAGATAGAATCCATGATGCAATTCCACTTGCAGCCGCAGGAGGTGGCGGCGGCGGTTGGTTAGATGAAGATAATACAATTAGTGTAATAGTAGATTTTGACCATACACCAACTGAAGCAGATCAATTGATGTTAGAAGAAAGATTACATTTTAAAACACAATTTCGTTATCATTTAATCGATTCAATGGCTGGTAGAATACCACTTGAGTATGTCAATGATTTAGTAGAACTTCCTGGTGTTGTATTTGTAGAATTAGATGGAAGACTAACTACTGCTATGGATCATGTTGTCGAGAGTCATGGGGTAACTCAAGTTTGGGAGGATACTGGATATACTGGTGCAGGTAGTGTAGTTTCAATCATTGATACTGGAATTGATGGAATGCATGTAGGCTTAGATGATTTAGATGATGACAATTCTACAAATGACCCAAAAATCATAGCATTTTATGATCCTGTAAATAATCCTAATTTAGAAAATGGTACAGAAGTATTTCCTTATGATGATCAGGGGCATGGCACTCATTGTGCAGGGATTACTGCAGGTACTGGTGCACCTGATGATGCATATGTTGGAGTTGCTCCACAAGCTCAGTTAGTTGGCGTAAAAGTTCTAGATGAAGGTGGTTCAGGTTCCTTCGCTACTGTGATGAGAGGAATGGAATGGACAGTTGAAAAGAAACATGATTTCAATATTCGTGCGGCTAGTATGAGTTTAGGAGGACCTGGTGCTATTGAATGGACTAGTTCAGAAGAAGAATCAGTTAACAGAATGGGTAACGAGATGATGCGATCAGGTATTGCATTATTTATTGCAGCAGGAAATAATGGAGTAAGTTTTCAAATAGGAACTCCAGGTTCTGCTGAAGATGTGATTACTGTTGGTGCGCTTGATAAGAATGAAGGTGATGCAGGAGAAAATCCTATAGCAATTTATTCTAGTCAAGGGCCTACAGAAGAAGGTAGAATAAAACCTAATATTGCCTTCGTTGGTTCAAGTGTTAATGCTCCTGAAGCCAATTCCGGAGATGGTTATGTGGCATTTTCTGGAACTAGTATGGCTACCCCTGGTGCAGCAGGTGTAGCTGCTTTGATGTATCAAGCAAATCCAGATATTTCTCCATTCGATGTAAGGAATATTATGCAAGAAACTGCATCATATAGGGTATGTCACTACATGGGGGCAAATGAACCGTGTGCTGATGACCTTTTACCGAAAAATCGTCAAAATAATGTATATGGACATGGTCATGTAAATGCACTTCCATCTGTTATGGAAGCTGCAAATCAAGTCTATGGAATTAATTTAGATCTTAATGTAACTTTACTTACAACTCAAAATATTGATAATAAGGTACACGTATCGGCAGGAGATGAGATTAATTTTGCATTACAAGGAGAACCAGTTTTAGTTCAATGGAGGACTTGGGACATGCGTGATAATTGGATGGATCACCCCGAATATAGTGCAGGAGAATCCGAAGTTTCAGTAACTCATGAAATGTTAGTAGAAAGATTAGAATATTTACCTGGTAATACGATAATAGGTAATCAAACATTAATGGTAAGGGCAGTATTAGGGGATAATGCCTCAGCAAATACTATTGTTCATATTAATATTCAAGATAGTGTACCTATTGAAATTAATGAAGAATCAGATTCATATTCAGGTGCAGTATTGATGATATCTGGAATTATTTTTGGATTGTTAATTGCATTAGCATTAGTTTTTGCTGGACTTCAGAATGGAATGTTATCAACCTCCTTTAACGAGGAAGAATCATTCGAGGAAGACGCCGAACTTTTGGATTAGTACCGACAACTAATCAAACCATCTTCAATCAGCAGTGTTGATGTCGCTGAGAGATGATTTGCTAGTTTGGATTGATCTGGAAATGACTGGATTAGATCCTCATGAAAATAAGATCATTGAAATTGCCACAATTATTACTGATTCCGAACTTTCAATAATAGCAGAAGGTCCTAATATTGTAATCAATCAACCAGAAGAAGAGTTAGATAAAATGGATGATTGGAATGTGTCTCATCACACTGAAAATGGATTGATTGAAAAAGTAAGGAAATCATCAATTGATACCAAATCAGCAGAACAAATGACTTGTGATTTTTTATCAAAATATTGTGAGCCAAATACAGCATTATTGTGTGGAAATACAATTGGAACAGATAGATTATTTCTTTTTTTCCATATGCAAGAACTTGAAAAATTTTTACATTATCGTTCTATTGATGTTACTTCGATCAAAGAACTCACTAGAAGGTGGTATCCTAAGGGTAAAAAGTATAGGAAAAATAGTGGTCACCGTGCATTAGATGATATTAAAGGTAGTATTGAAGAATTAGAGTTATATAGAGAAAATTTCTTTAGATAATAAATTGTTTTTTTCATCTATACCATCGTTCATAAACTGTAACAGATTCAGGCTGTATATGGGACGTTCAGTTTTTCTTTCCGAACAAGATAAACGCCCTTCAATTCAAGAATCGTATAATTACTGTGAATATATTGTAAGAAGGTCATCAACTTCCTTTGCACGTTCATTCAAATCATTACCAAAAGATAAAAGAAAATCTGTTAATGCACTTTATGCATTTTGTAGAAGGGTAGACGATATTGTTGATGGTGACTGGCTTCCAAAAATTAATGAAAATAAACAATTTGAAATCAAATCAAAATTGAAATTTGAAGAATTGAAATTAAAATATGGTAATTCTAAGGAATATAGTAACATGGAATTAATGGCTAGAATCAAGGCATTGTTATGGTTTAGAGAAAAATTAGATGTTTTAGAATCAAACCCTAAGACATTAAATGACCCAATTTTCATTGCATTAGCAGATACTGTGAATAGATTTTCAATCGATATTAATTATTTAAGAGAATTAATTCTAGGGATGGAGGAAGATTTATTTCATGTAGGTTGCCAAACATTTGAAGAAATGTATTCTTACTGTAGAAAAGTAGCATCTTCTGTAGGTTTATGTTTAATCGAAATTTATGGTTATGATGATGATGATGCACGAAAATATGCTGAAGATATGGGGATATTTTTGCAGATGGTAAATATTTTGAGAGATATAGAAGAAGATTACAAGAGAGGTAGATCATACATACCATTAAATGAATTAGAATCATATGGGATTGATTATAATAATTTGATGCAAGCCCCAAAAATAAATCCTAAAAGCTGGAAAAAATTTATTTCAGACTTTTTACAAGAAATTCAAAAATTTAGAATGAGTGCAATGAAATTAATTCCAATGCTAAATCAAGATTCACAATATTCACCAAGATTGATGTGTGAAGTGTATGATGCAATACTTAAAGAAGCGAAAAGAAGAGAAGGAGATATTATTTCTAATAAATTAAGACTTGGGTTCGCAAGTAAAATTAGTTTTGCATTGGCATCTTTTGGAGTTAGACTAAATCAATCCGAATGGACATGATTTTCTTTATCAATAGTGGTGATTAAACCAATTAAAATTCCTAGTGGTGCCACCATCATACATAGAATCAATGTTGGTGCACTTTGAATCAATGGCTTTGACTGAGACTGTAAACGAGACCAAATCCATCTTCCTCCAAGAGTATCTAGTGCTAGAAAATGCAACCATCCTAATAATCTAGTGTCTTTGTCACTAAATAAATCATTTACAATTTCGGGAGTGGGCATTTGTGTTGCAAATGTCATAAATAAATCTGGTAAACTTGGAATCACAGCAATCGAATAACAGATTAACATTGGAGAAAGACAAAGAGGGTTTCCAACAATCTGTTTTGTTAAGTTATGCTTAGGAAAAGCAATCATCATAACCCATAAAGGCATTATACAAATGCTTGAAATCCAGAATAATATTGTAATTAATTCCAATTAAACGCCTCTTGCAATTTTTGGTTTTTTGACATTTTCAAACCAATTACTAACACCATTCCAATCTGGATTAAGTCCCATGTTTGCACAGATCAATTTACCAGTAATTCTTCCACTCTCAAGAATTGTTGGTAATCCACTACCTGGATGTGTACCTCCTCCAACAAGATATAAATTATTAAAAGTTTCAAATTTATTTTGCGGTCTTTTCCAAAGCATTTGATCTAAACTGTGCGCTAGATTAAATACAGCTCCTCGATAAATATCACTATTATTCCAATCTTCAGGAGTTAATATTGTTTCAGAAACTATATGCGATTCTAAATTATCGAATCCTAGTTTTTCCATTTGTTTAATTATTAAATCTCTGAATTTTTGTTTATTTTTGTCCCAATCTAAATCTTTCAAAGTATTTGGGACTGGTACTAGAACATACAATGTTGAATGATCTTTTGGAGCTAATGAAGGATCTGTAATACAAGCGTTTTGAACGTATACTGACGGATCATCCCAAGTGATTCTATGTTCTGTAACATCCTTCAGGTTTTGTTCATAATCTTTGGAAGCATATATTTGATGATGAGGTTGATCATATAATTTATCAACACCAAGATATAACATAAATGTTGAACAGGAATATGATTTTTTATTAATTTTCTTGTCACTCCATTTTTTCCTCTTCTCATTTGGAATTAAATTTGTCATTGCAGTCGCAAAATCAGCATTAATCACGGTATTTTTTGCTAAATATTTTTTATTATCAGAAATAACTCCAATTGCTGTTTTCCCATCAAAAATGATTTCGTCAACTGCAGAGTTTAATTTTATGTTCACACCCAAGTCTTCAGCAATTCTTGCCATATTTTGAGTAATTGAACCCAACCCACCTTTTGCATGAAATATCCCATGTTCATATTCAAGATATGCTAAAATGGTAAATAGACTTGGAGCATGAAAAGGACTCATTCCAAGATATTTGGTTTGAAAGGACATAGCCAATTGCATTCTCTTATCTGGAAAAATTCTAGCCAGATCACTAGCAACTGACCTCCATGGTTTCAGAATTCTTGCAACTCTAAATGCTCTTTTGCTAATTAGATTTGAAAAACCAGTCCAAGGAGTATTCAGACAATTTCTAGATCTGTTCAGTTTTTCTCTATTTTCTAGAACATACTTTTCGAATCCTTTCGCATTTTTTTCACCGCACAATTCTCTAATTCGCTCAGTCATCAAATCTAAATTTGATGTAGCATCAATAGAACCCCCTTCTCCAAATATAAGTCTGTAACTTGGGTCTAAGGGAATTAAACCTAATTCTTTATGAGCATCTAAACCAATAGCTTGGAAAATTTCCTCACAAACTTCAGGAAAATGGAAAAAAGTGGGTCCTCGGTCAAAAGTGTAACCATCTTTATGGATTAATCTAGTTCTTCCTCCAACTGCATCAGCTTTTTCTAAAATTGTGACATTAAGTCCAGAATGTGCCAATAATAGAGATGCTGCAAGGCCACCAGGCCCTGCCCCTACAATTATAACATCTGAACTATTTGATTCCTCCATGAGCATCACTACTTTTTTTTATTGATAAATTTGTGTATTTTTTAAAATTGTAAATTGGTTTTAAATTCATTAAGATAAGGTTCCATTGATTTAATTAACACGACTTCAGGATGAGTTCTAATAACTAATCCATCGAGATACATAAGAGCCCTAATTATTGGAAATGCTTCTTCTCCAAATTCTGCTTTGGCTACATTTACAGCAGTTTTTACAGTTTTCATCATTATCCTAGTCAAACTTTGTTCACCAACAGGTTTAGTTTCAAATCCCTCGTATATTTTTGTCATTTCTTCAATATATTTTTCTAATCTTTTACCTTTTAAATCAAAAGTAGTCATTCCAAGAAGTGCATGAAATGCTTCATTCATCTCTTGTTTTGATAAATGTTCAAAGAATTTGAATAATGTTTTGTGTACATGAGCTGGAGCATAGCATATGGCTCCATTATCTATGAAAACAAATCTCCCCTTGGAATCAATTATACAGTTTCCTGGGTGTAGATCTCCATGAAATACCCCGATCCCAAATATAAATGCTCCATGTATTCTAAAAAATTCTAATAACTTTTCCCAAGATAAAGAGTTATTCATTATTCCCTCTTCTAATGATTCTCCTGTGATGTATTCTGAAACTAAAATATCTTTATTTGATAATTCTTCATAATATTTTGGAAATCTCAGCAATTCCATAGAGAAATTTTTTGAAACATCATTTTTGATCTGCATTAATTCCTTTGAGCCCTTAATTTCATTTGTTAAATTTAATTCTCGAATTGTATAATCAGATACATGGTTCAGTAGAGCCATTGGATTTCCAACTTTTCTTAATTTAGGAGTGAAAATAAGTAATATTCTCAACCACCTTTTCATCTTTTTAACTTCTTTTTTAAAAGTTTGTGCATTCGAACTTTTTATGAATTTAATTACGACTTCTTCACCATTCTTGAGTGTAGCTCGATGGACTTGACCAACTGATGCAGAAGCTAACGGCCTATCTTCAATGTAACTGAAATTTTCTTTAAAATTCTTGGGAGCTTTATCCTGTATTGTTTTATGTAGATTTTCAGATGGTATTGAAGCGGCATGTTGATATAAAATTTGCAATTGTTGACATTTCTCATCACCAATTATATCTGGCCTTAAAGCAAAAATTTGAGCGAGTTTTACTGCCAGAAGACCTTGCTTTTGTATCCAATCTGTATCCGCAGGTTTTTTCTTTAATATTTGTCTCATAAATCTAGCAAATGTAAAAAATCTCATTTTATCACATTTTAACCATAAATTTCTAAATATTTATCTAACTTATATTTCTTTTTAGTGCTATTAGAGGTCATGTAACGTACTTTTCCAAAAATGGGCCTTTCAAACCATGCTCTATCATGCCGCCCTAGAACCCAAAATATTCCTGTGTAAGAATTTGGATCTCTGCCATCTAAAGCCCACTTATCATTTAATTTAATCATCCATTCCATTGCTGTTTTTGCATCTGGGGCCCATTGTAATATTTTTTTACCCCATAACATTCTCAGATAATTTTGAATTATTCCTTCTGAAACTAGTTGTCTTTGTGCAGCATTCCAAATTGGATCAGATGTTTTTGAATTTTCTAGCTCTTCGAATGAATATGTTTCCTCTTTGAAGTCTAAAGAATGCTTAATTAGAGAATCTTGAGCCCATTTAGGTATTGATGTCCAATCTGTGTGATCACTTCTAAAATTAGCAAAGTTAAATCCTAATTCTCTCCAAGTAATTAGTTGATCTAGGAAACCTTCTGAAGATTCAGAAAGTCCCCACCAACCAGCTCTACTTCCTATTCTAGATTCATCAATTAGACTAGGGTCCCATTTTTCTTTTGATAAAATTTGAAAAACTATTTCATGAGATGAGATATGACCAAAATGTAGCCAAGGAGATAGACCACTAGTGGCTTTTTCACTAGGCTTATTTCTATTTTCAGAATATTTAGATAATTTTTCGTCAACAAATTCACTCATCCTGATAAATGCATTACTACTTCCGCCTATCGCAGAAGTCACTGGAAAAACACTGTGATTAATATCAATTGAAGATAAAGCACTAATTCCTATATCATCTATTTGTGCGGCTCTCCACAACCATTCTAAAGGAGTGAATTCCCATTCTACTTCATCAGCAATAACTTTTAATTCCTCCTGTGATAATTTTTTCAAATCTGTCATTATTGGTAATTTTTCACCATAAATTTCACTTTCAATAAAATTTAGAACATTCTTGTGCATGAATCTTCTAAATGAATGCGCAGTTAAACATTCTTTTCCTGCTAAATTCATCGGTAAAATTCCATTTGAATCAATCGCTACAGATAAAATCGGTAATTTGGCAGCTACATTATTAGCAACAATTCTTGGAAAATATGTTGGAAAGTCATCGATGACTACCATAGAAGATAATGCACTTAATTTTTTTAAGATACCCTTTCCTTGATTACGTTTTGTTTCTACAAAAGGAACATAAGTTACAGAGGTATCCTCAAAATCAGATCTATTATTCAGCATTCCATTAATTACAAAATTATGAATTCTATCACTTGACCATTTATGATCAATATTTAAGGACTCTACAACTAGTAGCGGTTTCTCTAGCTTTCTAGCCATTTCAACTGCGTATTTTAGTCCAAAATTCCATTTGACTCTTCGTGCTGAAATCATGCAGTAAAGAACAAATTTACCGTTTGGGTTCACCTTATTTTCATTAAGATATCTAATACGTTCGGAAGATATACTTGAATTCATCTCAGAACCTCCAGTTTAAATTCATCTATATCATTTGGAATACTAAGTGTATAGGATGAATTTGTTGATTTTGAGACATCTAAGAGTTGTAATCCTCTTTTTGTCTTTAGAGATGAAATAACAATATATTTCATTGCTGGACTGATCCAATTAATATCTTTAACGTCATCAAGCTGTATAAATTTTACATCTGTAATTTCATTACCGTCGATAACAATATCCTCACTTAATGGAATCACATCATAGCAGATGAAAATGCTAGTTTTCTCGAAATCATTTTTATTCCTAATTGCAATAACTCCATTAATTTCTCCAACAAGACCTGTTTCTTCAAATAATTCTCTCAAAACAGCTTTTTCTAATGATTCAGTAGGCTCTACTCTTCCTTTTGGAAGCCCCCACAAATCTTTGTATTTTCCTCTACCTTCTTTTACAATCAAAATAGAATTGTTAATTTTAACAGATGCAGCGACACCTATATCAAAACCTGCATCCATGCTAGAGGGTTAGTTGCGTAGTATATAATGTACAGTTTAACACCGTAATGAAATATTTGTTATATTTCGTCTAATATTTTATTACAGTTAAAAACAATTCTTTATCAATGATAGATGTACAGTCTCGGTCATGTTGGAAACAAAAGACGAAAGTCTAGCGAATACTACAAGAGCAGATTCTAAACTACCTACTAAATATGGTAATTTTAGGATTAGAGCCTTCATAGGCCCTGACGGAAAAGAGCATTCAGTACTCTACACAGGCAACCTTTCTGATCCTCAAAAAGTACCTATTGTTAGAATACATTCAGAATGTTTGACAGGTGATGCTTTTGGATCTTTGAAATGTGATTGTGGTCCACAACTTGAATCTGCAATGATTAAAATCCAAGAAGAAGGATGCGGTGCTATTGTTTACCTAAGACAAGAAGGTAGAGGAATAGGACTTTATTCCAAAATTCAAGCGTATGCACTTCAAGACCAAGGACATGACACTTTAGACGCAAATTTACTGCTAGATTTACCAGCAGACGATCGTAATTATGACTTTGCTTCTGAAATGATGGAATCTGTTGGTTTGAAGAAGATTAGATTATTAACCAATAATCCTTTAAAACTTCAAGCACTGGAAAGCAATGGGATAGAAGTAGTTGAAAGGAAAAGTATAGTAACTGGAATTAATGAACAAAACAAATTTTACTTGACGACTAAGGCAAAAAGAATGGGGCATTTTTTAGAGGAGGTATAAATCTATGAGTCAAGAATTAAAGCAAGTTGCTCCAGAGTTTACATTAATGTCTCACAACTCTGAAGAAATTAGCTTATCTGACTACAAAGGTAAATGGGTGATTTTATTTTTCTATGCAAAAGATGGTTCTCCTACTTGTAAGAGAGGCTGTTTATCATTCAAGGAACAATATGATTTATTTAAATCAGTTAACTGCGAAATAATTGGTATTAGTAGTGATTCTGTAGAAACTCATAAAGAATTCAAGGAGTTATTAGATCTCCCGTTTCCATTACTTTCAGATCCTAAGGGAGAAGTTAGAGATATGTATGAAGTTCCAAGTTATTTAGGAAAATTCCCAGGCAAATCAAGTTTCATAATTAATCCAGAAGGTGATATAGTTCATGTATATGATTGGTTATTTAGACCTAGAAGACATGTAGCAAAAATCTTGTCTAAATTGAGTAGTGTGGGGTGATTATTATCGAATGGAAAGAATTACTAATTACTGCTGGATTAGATGAAAAAGAAGCAAATATAGTTTGTATGTTAAATCAAGGACAAAATAGAAAGGCGAGTTATTTAGCTAAAGAACTAAAGTTATCTCGATTAGATGCATACAATACACTTTCAAAGCTCCAAGAAAAAGGCATAGTAAGTGCTACCGCAGATAGACCTATGAAATTTAATTCCAAAACTGTACATGAAACAGCAGACTATTTGATGAATCTAAAAGAACAACAAATCTCAATGATAAAGAAAGGCTTGAAAGATTTAGATTCAAAGACTGAATCAACTTCCAAATCGTATTCTAAAGATCAAAATACAATTAGTCCTAAGTTTAGTGTAATCAAAGGACGTACTCATTTGTATACGAAAATAGATAACATGATTCAATCATCACAAGAAAGAATTTTTCTTTCTTTAGGTCGCTTTGGAATTCTACATCTTACCAAAAGCAGTGCAATAGATTCACTAAATAATGCAGCCAAAAAAGGAATTGTTTGTGAAGTTGTGGCATGTCTAGATAAACGTACTTTAAAATTCTATAATGAATTAGACGAATCTATTACTCTAAGGCATTCTGATAATTTGAATTCTCAGCTATGTCTCCAAGATGATGAAACTATCTTGCAATTCCTTGATGTTGAATCCAATCCTGTAGGAAAAGGGAGAAATGATGCAGCTTTATTTATCGAATCAAAACATTTTGCTAACAGTCAATTAGATTTAATTGAAAAATTATGGCAAGAATCTATTGAATATGATATTGCAATTAAACGATTTACTGAAGAGTTTATTGCAGATCCACTAAAATTAGTAATCGGAGAAGGTTCATTTTTGCAACAGATTTCCTCAGCATTAAATATTGATGAATTACCCACTTCCGATACACCGTTTAAAATCGAAAACTTACAAGAAGTAGGAAATACAATTTCAGAGGCGAGAGGAAAATTATCAGATGGCTCAGTTTCTAACTTAAGATTATTAGGAATTGATCTAAATTTGATGTTTAGACAAATAGGTAATAGAATTGGAGAAGAATTGTCATTTTCTCTTGACAATATTGATAGTGACTTTGAATTTATTACCGAAGTTATGGATTGGTGGGAATATGCTGGATTAGGTGAATTAAATTATGATATTTCTCCTGATTTTAGAATCATTGTCGATTTAGATATGTCATCTGATGATGATAAGTTCCCTATTTGGGAATTAGATGATGGTATATTACAAGGAGCATTGTTCCAACGTTTTTCTGAAGAGAATAAATCTCTACTGAGAAGAACAATAATCGAAAATAATGACAAGAGTCAAATAATGTATGAAATTTTAAAATAATAATTTATTTTTCTCTCCAATTTGGTTCATTAACATCTTGTTTTTTTATTTGTGAAATTATTTGTGCGCAAACAGCTATTGCAATTTCTTCAGGACTTTGAGCTCCAATATTAATCCCAATAGGACAAGTAACCAAATCTATATGTTCTTTTTTGATATTATTTTTTATTGCAACTTTTTCGAATGAATACCATTTTGCCTTACTTCCAATTACACCAATTTTCGGTCTTGAACTAATAGAGTCTTGTAAGATTTTAAGTAAACCAATTAATCTTTCTTCATCTTCTTTCCAATCATGTCCAAGTAGTAATATATCACTAAACCTCCTTAAAGTTACATTATCTTCATTTTTTAAAAATTCTTTTACATCGTTACAATGTAATTCTACAGCCGAAGGGAATATTGAATCATTTGAATATTCATCTCTGGTGTCATGAATTGAGTAATTCCATCCTAATTGTTCAATAATTGAAACAATTGCTTTCGCAACATGTCCACCTCCAAAAAGCAAAACATGGGGCATCGGAGAAACTACTTCCATTGAGATAGTTACTTTTCCACCACATAGACTATCTAATGCTACGACTTCAAAACCTTTTGCACCTTTATTTAGGGCAAATATTTCTATAATCCCGCCCGCTTCTTCTTTTTCAATCAACGCTTGTAATTTTTTAAGAACCTTAAATTCTAAACCAGCGCCGCCGATTGTTCCAAATGTTTCTCCGGTATCAGTTATTGAAATCCTTGCACCAGGCTTTCCTGGTACTGAACCTGTGGCACTAATTACTGTAGCCATTGCTACTTTATGCCCCTGTAATAATTTTGAACTAGTCCATTTGAGAACTCGTGGGCACATGGTGGTCCGTAATACTCTTTATTGAAAGACCCATCTAATTGAAAATTAAATTTCATTTATGAATTTTTCAAATAAGAAAAGATCATCTGGAGTATCAATGTTTAAGTGTAAAAATGAATCCTCTACATTAATTCTTTTTGTCGTAAATATTGAGTTTAAAGGAGCGTCTATTGAAGATTTAGATAATTTTTCTAAATCAGTTTTACAAATTAGCAGCGGATGTCCTCCCTTACCTTGAAACTCAGGACAACAAGTAAAATCCAAGTTTAGTAATTTTTTTACAGTATCCAAACTCCATCCAGGTCTATCAACTGGAACTACCAGTATTTTTTCAGGATTATTTATCGCATTAAGCCCGGCAATCAAATTGCCAGTTCTATATTCTGTATTTTCAGGAACAATAACTTTAGCATTATTTAATTCAAGAGCACTAATAATTGATTTTTTAAGTTCTAAATTAGTAATCACAATTACGTTTAAATTTATACTTTCTAATCTATCAACAATGAACTTAATCAATGTATTTTCTCCACAATTCAACAATGCTTTAGGTTGACCTAATCGTTTACTTTTCCCCGCTGCTAGAACTACTGCGAATACATTTTTTGCGGGGTTCATATTACATCCCACATTGTACAAACTGAAAATTCTTTTTGGGGGGGTTTTTTGAGTGTCGTCTTCTTGGGGGGTACATGGTTGATTTCGTTCTGAGTGAAGAACAATTAATGTTACAAGAATTAGCGAGAGAATTTGCACTTAAAGAAATTAAGCCAAATGCTGAAAAATGGGATGAAAAAGGTGAATTTCCCAAGGAAGCTATTTCTAAAGCAGCAGATTTAGGATTAATTTCTATTAAAATTGCAGAAGAATATGGTGGAGGTGGAATGGGTACTTTTGAAGAATCACTAATCAGTGAAGAATTTGGTTGGGGTGACCCTGGATTTGCAACTGCTGCTGGTAGTACATTGTTAGCATCATATCCAATAATTACTGGAGGTACAGAAGAACAGAAGACAAAGTATCTGTCTAAGGCATCTGAAGGATATCTGGCATCTTATTGTGTTACTGAACCCTCTGCAGGTAGTGATGTCCAAGGTATTCAAACTACTGCAGTGTTAGATGGTGATAATTATGTTCTGAATGGGGAAAAAATGTGGATCACAGGCGCGGGTTATGCTGATTGGTTTTTTGTTCTAGCTTATACCAATAAATCTGCAGGATATAAGGGAATGAGCGGATTCATTGTAGATGCAAATTCTCCAGGAGTCTCACTTGGTAAAAAAGAAAATAATATGGGTCAAAGGTGTTCAGATACTCGTTCAGTAATTTTTAATGATGTCCTTGTTCCAATAGAGAACTTAATTGGCGGTGAAGAAAATAATGGTTGGATTAACGCTATGAAAGCTTTTGACTTTTCTCGTCCAATTATTTCTTCACACGCAGTTGGTAATGCAAGAGGGGCTATGGAAGATGCACTAAAATATGCATCTGAAAGATCTACATTTGGCAAGCCTTTGATAAAACACCAAGCAATTTCATTTATGATTGCAGAAATGGCGACAAAGATTGATGCTGCCAGACTACTAACCTGGAGAGCAGCAAAGAAAGTCGATGATGGTGAAAGAAATACTCTTGAAGCATCACATGCCAAGAGATTTGCAGCAGATATGGCTATGGAAGTAACAACTGATGCAGTTCAAGTTTTTGGAGGATATGGTTATTCAGAAGAGTATCCAGTAGCCAGAAGAATGAGGGGTGCTAAAGTTGTTCAAATCTTCGAAGGGACTAGTCAAATTCAAAATATGATTATAGGTAGAGAATTACTAAAAACTTTAGAATAATCAAAAAGGTAAAGATCCGAATTGATCTAAAATTAGAGCAGTTAGGAAAATTAAATAATAAATGATCATCATTATACCTTCTAATCTATTAAATTTAAAATCTGTCCACATTAGTAATGTACACGTAATTACTCCTAAAATGGTCATTGGCATAATTATTGCCTTAGTAACCATCATTGCACCAGAAGAAATTGTTAGGGGGTGAATCATCGCTGCAATACCTACTGAAAGTAGAGGATCTGTAATATTTGAACCTATTAATGCTCCAATTGCTACACCTTGAGATTTTCTTGCACATAATAATGCAACAGTTAATTCAGGCAGTGAGGTTCCAACTGCAGATACTGAAGTCCCCATAATTGCACCCATTTTACCTTCATCTAAATTTAGTGAACTACCTAATCTAAGAACTGAATCAATCAAATTATTTGAAGCATAGATAGCCATTGAAAGTCCAACAATTA
>CEOV01007236.1_pt1 | contig 37256 bp, 31 predicted proteins | sample 530631 | NCBI WGS metagenome assembly CEOV01 (sample SAMEA2620756, study PRJEB7988) | marine metagenome | isolation source: saline water (ENVO:00002010), including
ATCAAATTCCGTATCTCCTTTTGTATTAATTTTTACAGTAAAATTTAAAGCGCTGTCACCTGCAGGAAAATCTAAATCTATATTTTCTATATCAGTACCAAAAACTATAGTTTCTGTTTTAATTACTGAAGAAGCATCTGAAAATATTATTTCACATTCTGCACCTGCTTCACCAATTATTTGTAATATTCTGTTTTCACCATCATTACTGATAGCACTAGTATCAAGTTTACTAGATAATAATTTTGGTGGCGGTATATATATTTCTTGCGGATCTACAGTTAAAACATAGTTTTGATTACTTGTATCTACAGTTGGTATTGTAATACTTTCTATTACATCTACGCTACCATTATTATTAGTTAGTTTTAAAGTAATTAATGAATTATCAATACTTATATTTTGTTTTATTAATGTAAAACCAGAATCAGGCGATACTTTTCTTTGTTTTATTATTTGTTCAGTTCCAGGATCATTAGTAATTGTAAATGTACCATTACCTACATCATCAGTAAAATTAAAACCTGTAATACTATAATTACCACTAACTGTAACAGGTTTTAGTAATATTTTACCTGTAAGCGTTATTATTATAGTTTGACCATTTACAGGGTTTAATGATTCTAAATATTTACCGCTAATTTTAACAATTACATCGTCATTATCATTATCAAAAGTTATTAAACTAGATGAGTGTGTAAATAGTGTTTTATTTATTAAATAAGAACTACCGGCTATTAATCTTATCTCTATATCATCTATACTTTTATCTTGTTTTATTTCTATATCGTTTTTTTGTTGCGATGACCAAGATGTACCATCTTCTACTTTTACATTAAATTTATCTATTGTTTTTGCACCTACTTGTACTATATAATCCGGCGCACCAGCTGCTATAGATCTACCAATGCCTTGTGTAGAAAAGTTTTTATTGTCAAGTGTATTTATATTTTTACTTTCTTGTGTAATATTAGCAAAATATTTATTTTCTTTCTCTGTAAATGCAGTTTCATTACCAATTACTTGATCTGTTCTCAATGTTTTAGCTACCCAACCATTTGTACCTTCATAACCTAAAGTTTTAAACTTTTTAATTACGGAAGGATTATCATTTATAACTAACTCTACAAACGAAGGATATTGTACATCATAAAAATTATTAAATAAAGAATTATTACTATAATGTTGCCATAATTCTCCAAGTCTATACGTGTAATATACGTTATTTAAATAAACACTGTTCTCTGGTATAAACGAAAGCCTTGATACCCAACCATTTGTGTCTTCAGAAAAACATATTGTATCTTGATCATCAAAAGAGATATTATAAAGACCATTTCTAGGATCATAACTACCTCTAAATAAACCACTACTAAATAATCTGTTACGGAAAAAACTACCCATAAAATTACTTGATATAGGTGTTAATCCATTTTTAGATAATCTTAATATACTACCTCTTTTTCTATCAGCAAAATAACATCTAAAACCATGTGCTGCAAAAGATTCTGGATTATTGCTTATTCCGTAATCACCATTGTATTCTATAGGATCGCCCAGTACTCTTGAGTCTGATATTAAATTAGAACTACCATCTGCATTGTACAAAGCAGATTTACTAGCTAATACTCTCAAAGTTTTATCTTCACACAAAACAACTAAAGAATCATCCCAAGCGTGTAACTTTTGTATACTACCATAAATAGGTAAAAAGTCTTTAGTTATAGGATTAGCCATGTTAAATTCATTTGTTTTATTAACACCGCTTCTTGAATTTATAATACCACTAAATATAAGGCCATTAAACTTGTGTTCTTCTAAAAATGGTTGATCTAATACTGTAGAAGCTTTTACACCATTATCTATAAAAACAGCATTAAAATCATCACGTATCCTATTTGATTCTACACCATTATTAAATGATATTGCGTTGTACCAATTAAGATCAAGCTCTGTGTTGTGTTTATCAATATCTATAATATCTGATGCCTCAAAATATATATTTAATTCTGTTTTACTTTCTAAAGGTTCTGTTTCAAATATAGCTGGATCTTTTACAATAGTTTGTTCATCATCTATTTCTTGTAAAATTTCCATTTGTATTTCTTCTTCCCATGTGTCATCACCTCTTGTACAAACTGTTTCATCTAATGGTTTAAAATTACCATCTTCATCAATAAATCTAAAACTTATTCTTTTATAATCTCTTCTGTTAGTACCACCAAAACCTCTTCTAAAATCTTCTACTAATACTTGGCCTATTTCATATATTGTATCATGATGTAAAGTATTGTCTTGGTTAGTAAACCTTACGAAATTACCTACTTTTGCAATTTTTGCTAATTTTTCAACTTTACTATTCATAAAGCGAGTAGCTGCTTCTAATGTAATATTATACTCTAAAGAACCAACAACAATTCTTTCACCAGTTTCTGGTGTATTACCGGGTACTTTTGAACCACCAAAACCTACAACAAAATGGTTTCTAGGATCTTCATCATGTTTACCTGCAGCGTTTGTTTTACCTCTGTTAGCATTTTCGTATGTATTAGGATTTTTTCTTCCTGTACCTTCTGGCTCGTTTTCGCTATACACACCTATTAAATTGTTTGACGCTTTTGCTAAATACTCAATACCACCTACAGTTTGTTTAATAATAGATTCTATTAAAGCTGTATTAGTTTTTATTTTTACAAAAAATCTACCATCAAATTCTTTATCACCAGCAGCGCTAAACTCCTCATGTATTGTTACATTAACACCAAAGTTAGTACCTGCATCTCCTAAATTGCCAGTGCTTTTATTATAAATAATATGTACATCTTCTTGAAATGGATCTTCAAAATCTATTTTAATTTCATTATCACCAGAAGGATGTTGTGAAAGTCTTTTTATTTTATATAACTTTGACTCTTTTCCTAAATATTCAAAAGATATATATCTACCAGCTTTTACTTCTTTAGCATCATCTAAAGGAACACCATCACTGCTACCGTTTATTTGTTTTATTTGTATACTAGCAAAGTCTTTTACTGGTGCATTGTTTTCTGCGTTTGATTTATTAGTTATAGTAGCACCACCACCAGAACCACTATAATCATCTGTAAAAACAACATCTGCAAAAGAAACTACAGCTTTTTTTCTAGCTGTTATAAATTCAGGTGGTTCTGCTGATATATCTATTATTTTATATCTATTATTTTCGAAAGTACATGGTTGATTATCACCATGGTTTTTCTTTAACAATAAATAATGTTCTTCTGTAACTTTATTTCTTTCACCTGACGGAAAACTTATATAACTAAAACCATTTTCCTCATCATTGTATATTCTATCAGCCGCAAGATTATAATATTCACCTGAAGTTTCTTTTATAAAATACCTATAATGTGTTGCCCAAGCAGGTGGTTCATTGTTTAAATTTACACATATTCTATTATTATTTATAGATTCATTTTTTGGTACAAATAAAGCGCCTGTTTCGTTTGATAATACAGGTGTTTGCCTATTATAATCATCGCTATACACAACCCCAAGCTGATAATTTCTATTTGATTTTATAGTTGTTTTTAAATTACTAGCATATGGCTTGTATTTTACATCAAACTCAGGATCTTTATATATATCATAGTTTTGTGTATAATTTCCATATATTATTCTATTACCTGTAACCTCTTGCGCTTTGGCTTTTTTTGGTACATTATCCCATTGTCTTAACAGCTGTGTGTTTTCTATAATACTGTGTATTTGCTCTTTGTTAATAACAAAAACATTATTAAAATCTTTTGTTTTTTTAGTTACTAAATTATATACATTATTATTTCTTGTTTCTTTAAATAAAATATCTATTTCAACAACTTCATCAGAACCTAAATCAAAATCACTTAATTCTATATTACGTGTTTGATTTACCATACCATAATTAAACGCCTCTTTACCATCATATCTAAAATATTCTAAAAACGGATAAAAAGCTACTTGTGTAAATGGAGAAAATACAGAGTATTCACCATTTTTATATTTCCATCTATAAGCAAATCTTACAAAAGTAAGCTCATATATAGGATCTTTTTCTATTAACGTAACAATGTATTTAAGACTACCTTTAATTGGATCTTCTGTAGTAATATTATTTATTATTATATCTACTTGTCTTGCATCTACAGGGCCATATATTAAATCAATAGTACCTTCAATTATTGTTTCTTCTTCTTCTGCAACAAACTTTAATAAATCCCCTTTTTTCCAATTAGGTTGTCCTGTAACATTAGTTAGTGTTATTTTATCTCCTGCAGATTTATTTTCAAAATCTATATCTAAACTTGCACTCGTATTACCACCAAGGTTAGTATTTTTTATAACCATTGTAGGTGCTTTTTTTGGCGCCTTTTTTATAACACTTACATCATCTTCCGTAATAGCTCTGCCATTTATTTGTGTTTGGTTACCTACAATTTTATAATTACTAAACTCACTTATATTAATACGTCTAGGTTGATTTAAATTATCTGTCCAAAATAATAAACCATCTATAATATTGATACCTGTAACTAAATTATTTTTTGAAAAATTTAAAAAACCTTTTGTAGTATATGTAAAGGTTATATCTACAGAGCTGTAATCTTTATTGTTATATGTTATATTTTTAAATATATATTCACCATCTTCTTTTAATATAACTGTATTTTTTGGTATTGATAATTTTATTTCTGGCTGTGTTACAGACAAATCAAAATTATTTTCTACTAATGTCTGGCCATCGTCATTTTGGTTTATAGTATTACCTATAACTTGCTCTAAAACAGGATCATACGTTAAAATTAATTCACCTTCTTTTGATTGTTTTATACCTAAATCTTTTATAACATCAATGTTTGTTTCTTTTTCATCTAACAATATAGGTTTAACTTCTTTTGTTATTTCATCAAACTCATATATTGCATCTATTAAATCAGATGTTACAAGCCAAAAAAGTTTATTGTTTTTTGTATCAGCAATACTACCTATTGTTTTAGCATTAATTAAGTTTATATCAGATAATTTTTCATTACCTAATATATTTTCAATAGCACCAACATCTGAACCTTCTGATGCAGAAACTTGTATATTAAGAGCGTCTATATATTCACCATTAGGTACAAGTCTATCATCAAGGTCTTTATTCATGCGGCCTTGTGTAAATGTATGCTTGATTTCCGCCATTAGTGTTTAATTTGTTTAGATTTACCTCGCATTGTTTGAGTAAGATCTTCTATATTAATATTTGCAAGTCTTAGTTTTGCAGATCGCATTGCTGCTTTTTTTTCTTTTTTTAATCTATTTATTTGGTACTCAGGTATATTAGCTTTAGCTGACATAATTGCAAGAGCAATAGACTTATACATTGCTTCTTCTGCAAACTTATGTACTTTCATATCTTCATCTACATTAAGTCCATCAGAAACATATTTTAAAATTATTATTTTTTCTTTTACACCATTGCTAAATGAAATCACTCCTCGTGATTGATCTATTATAAATAAATCATTTTTATTAGCGTCTTGTGGACTTAAACCATACCTTTTTCCATAATCTACATTATAACCGTAACCTTCTTCTAAAAAAGTTATATCAGTAGAGTCTCGATCTTCATATCCTGTACTTTGATTTTTGAATCTTTTTGAAGCTTCAGATTCTTTACCTATAAGTACATTACCTTTGTCATCATATAAATAATTATAATCTTTATCCTGTAAATATGGAACAGGCCCGGTTGTATTTCTGCTAGGTTTTAATGGTCTTTCTATACCGTTATCATCTAAACAAGTAACTCTAACATAACTAACAAAGTCATGTGGTAAAGGTATAGATAAAGATGGTGGTATTTCTACCTCTATAGATTTAATATTGTCTATTGTATCAAAACTTAGCTCTTGTAAAGTCCTTTGTGCATGATATGATACCTCTGTCCTTTTAGCTGATTTTATAATTTTATCATCACCAACATATGATACTAAAAAATTACTAATTATATCATCAATTGTTGTAAATTGATAATAACCTTGGTTTTTACTATTATAATATTCTTTTGGTGTGTATTGTGCTAAAGCCATGTGTTAAGATTTTTCTTTTTGTACTTTTAAAGTATCTTTTTGTTCTGCAACTTGACTAACATCAGGTTGTTTTATAACCAAACCAGCATAACTAAGTATTTTATATACTATTGTAGTTTCATCAGATTCATGTATTTCATAATCAGTTGCTGATGTAGAATCATATTTTGCAATATCATTTATTTCTACATATCCCCATGTAACCGCGCTAGGTTTTTTAATATAAGTACAGTTCAATGAATCAATAGATGTAGGATAAACTGTAAGTTCATTACCATTTCTTATATAAACAGGTTTTTTAAGATCAGGCTTTGTCAATCTTGATGCATTTATATGTAAAAAATCATTTTGGTCAATAGGATCAACTTCTAATGTATTGTCATAATACACAGTTCCTAATCTGTATAAGTTTGTAGGTAATGCAAAAACAGAATTTGCTTTTGTAAGTGAAGCTGTAGTTCTAAAAAGATTAATTTTCTCTTTTATATTATTTACTATGTTAGCATATTCGTTTGTAATTTCACCTGCTCTGTTAAATTGGCTTACATCATAAAAATACTGTTCAAACACTTCTAATTGTGCTTGGTTAGCCAATAAGTTATACTCTTGAGGTGTCATATATCCTCTGTTTTCTTTATTGAGTATAGCTTGTACTCTTTGATAAACTGTATCTACGCTAATCATATTATTTATTTATTATAGTAATAAAGGCCACCTAAGTGACCTTTACACTATAGATGGTTTATTTTAATTTTTTTTGTATTGATTTATAAACCTGTACACCTTCGTCAGTTTTCAAAAATGCTGCAAATGCAGTATAAGGATTTTCTTCAAAAGGTACTGACATTAACTTTTTGTTATTACTAGCCCAATGAAAAGACTTTTGATCTCCGGCTAAATTTATAACTCCAGCTTCTGTAGCTTTTATTGCAAAATTTCTAAGTTGCACATTATCATCTTCAACAAGTTCTACAAATAAAAATGGATCTTTTTTAGCAAATAATAATATATCCCTTTTTATTTCTGAAGAAGTCATTTTAGATACACTAGAACCTTGTTCTACTCTTAATACAGCTTCAGCGTGATCTATATCTAATTCTTTAGCTAAATTTAAAGCAGCAATCTCTGCATTTAAATCATGTAGTTCATCTTTTGCTTCTGCAACATTATCTACTTCATAATAAGTTTTATCTTTTTGTGGATGATATAAACTTAATAACTTTTGTAATGCTTGATCAGATTTAGGAACAAACAATGATCCATTTTTAAAAACAATATGTTTTAATGTAGAAAAACCTGTTTGTTCATCTCTGAAAGGAGAGTTTTGGTTACTTGCGTAACGTAATTCTCTACTTTGACCCTTTTCTTCGTCCCACCACATCAAAGGGTTTCTACTATGGTGTTTTGATGCAAGCGTAAATGTGATAGGTTCTTTACCGCTTTTCAAAACATAAGTTCTGTCTTTAAACTCCCAAGAAGGAGTATTTAATTTTTTTGTCATAATATGATATAATAAGATTAATAAAAATGAGTAAAAAGGCGCCCATACAGACGCCTTATACTCATGTTAAAAATTACGCCTGAGTAACAGACTTAAATAATACAAAGTTATTAGCACCTTGTACACACAAACATCTCTCTGACAAGAAATGTACGTTCATTTCGTCTTTATCAGTTGTATAAACTCCACCTACAGAACCAGTGATCCAAGATTTCATCTTTCTATCATCTGCTTCAGAAGCTCTGTATCTAATATGCAAGAAAGGTCTTTTTATGTTTTTACCTAACTGTTGATCATAAACAGTAGAAGTACCGGCAGGTACTAATACACCGTCAATGTCTTCTGTTAGTCCTCTCGTAGCTGCATCATTAAGATATTTCCAGTCAGTTTTATAAAAGTCATAAGAACCTCTTCTAAAACCGCTAAAACCTAGATTTAACGCCATGTCTTCACTGTTGTTAAATACTCCAAAAGAAGTACCGCCATTATAATGTGCGTTAACAGCTCCAAGCATATCGTCAAAAGCTAGTGCAGTGTTTCTTTGTAAGAAAAGCATATTTTCTTCAATTGCTCCCTGCTTATCAAGATTTTTAAGTATTTCATCAAAGTCTTGTAATGCAGTTCTAGTTGTACTACCAGTAAGTGCAGCTTCACCAGAATTAAAGTTTTGGTAAATATTACCTCTTGATTCTAGTGCAGCAAATAAACCTTCAGTACCTTTATAAGAAGCACCAATTGCTCCAGAACCTGTGGCAGCAAGTTCACCTTCTACCATTGCCATTTCAAGATAATCTTCAAATCTTAGTCTAGTTTCATGCTCAGACTTTAAATACCATAGATAACCAGAAGCACCATTTTCTGTAGTAACTTCAACCCAACCAATTTGTGCAGCATCAGATCCTGATATAGAATACTTATCTTTAATAATAATTGGTGAATTACTAAATTGCTGAAAACCAGCATCAATAGATCCATCCATACCATCAGTACCTTTACCAAATTCTGAACCATAAACAAATACTTTAACAGTTACACCTGTACCAGTAGATAAACCAGCAGCATCAATAGTTGAACCACCATAAGCTTTTACTGTAAATGTATTAGTAGTAACTTCAGTAACTACAGCTTTAATAGTAACTAAACCTTCAGCAATTGCTACAGTTTGTCCTTTTCGAACAGCGTGTCCGTTTTTAGTAATTACACCGGTTGTAGTGTTCGCAGACGCGTCATCATAAGCGATGTGTAATCTTCCTTGTTCTGACCAAATTACTTGATCTGACGCAGAAGGTATTTCAGCTCCTACCATTCGTAAAAAAGAAGATACAGATCTGTTACCATATCTTTCTACTTCTTTTTCATAAACGTCGGGTAAGAATTGTTGAGCGAACGTGCCGCCCCCTGAAGAACTATCAAATGTTAGATAATTCCCAGCAAAAAGTGTTTTTGTAGGTGAAGGCGTTAATCCCGCAGGAAACGATCCACCTGTTGCAAATAATCCCATTTTTTACGTTTTAAATTATTGTTTTATTTTAAATCTCAATTTTGAACTATCATCACCACTAATTGCTCTTACTTTAAACCCTGATGTTGTCTGCACTTCTTCATGCGAACCTCTTGGTGCCATGTCGATATTTTTTGACTTTGCTAATTGTTCTTTTATAGCATCAGCACGTCCTTGCTCGTAAAAATGGTTTGCAATAGCATCTGAGTTCATAGCTGTAAATAATGCTTTGTGATAACCACCAACATCTTGCATTTCATTTTTATCGTTAGTAAATCTACTAACTAATGAATTTATATCTGATTGGTTACTACGTACATCATTTGCATTTTTGACATTATATCTATACCTATTCTTACCCACTTTAAACTCAAAACCTTTGAATTTTTCGTTGAAATAATCATTAGTCTTTTTTTCAAATATAGATCTTTGTTTGTCAGCAATTTTTTTTGATGACTCTTGTTCAGCTTTGTATCTATTGTAAAACTCAACAGCTTCTCTTTGTTCAGGATTTAACTTGTTACTTAACTTAAGTTCCTCGTAATATTTATCCTTGTTTTTAAGCAAACTGTTTTTAGCTTCTGCAATAGATTCTTTCAAAGCTATTTTTTTGCGTTTTATTGTTAATTCGTCGTCCTCATCTTCATTTATAGAATAATTGTCTTCCATTTGAAAACTAATTTCTTCATCATTAAGATGTGGTTTGTTTTGACGATAATACTCTCTTAAAATTTGCATATCGTCCATAGCGTCAAAATCTTTATTAAGATTAACATAATCTTCTATGTTTCCGCCTGTATCTTTCATGAAATCAACAAGTTTCTGTATATTTTCAGGTAACTCGTTAATCTCTTGTTTAATATTTACATCTTCTTCTTCTTGTTTAAGCTTTTCAGGTATATCTTTTATTTTATCAACTAGTGTATTTTCATTTTCTTCAACTTTTTCGTCTTCTTGTATAAGCTCAACTACTTGTTCTTCTTTTTCATTATTTTCTTCACTAGCGGGCCGTACTTCTGCGTCCACTTTTTCGCTAACTTCGGCTTGTTCGCCCACATCCACGCTTGTTGTTTCTTGCTCTTGAACGGCATCTTCTTGTTTTTTGTTTACCTCTCTTAAATCAACTTTTATAACATCATCATCTTCTTCTAAATTAAGTTTGATGTCTTTTTTCTCCTGTACAACTTCTTTTTTGTTTTCATTGTCAGTATTCACCTCTTCTTTTTTTTCAACGTTTTCGGTAGTTACGTTTTCTTGATTTTCTGCAACTTCTTCAGTTACATTTTTTTCATCTGCCATAATAAAATATTATAAAATTAGTATAAAATTATTTCGGTTCAAATTGTTCCATATTAAAACCGCTTCCCATGGTATCATTACCACTTGATTCAAACTCTTTTGTTTTACCGCCAGTTTGACGTTGCTCTATAAGTTGAGATTGTTGTGATGCTTGCATTTTTGTTCTTTCGTCTTTTCTATCTTCTTTATATTTTTCTTTTGCATCAATAACACCTCTTTGTTTTTCTTGCATTTGCATATTTAAATTAAATTCATATGCCATAAGCTCTTTTTTAAGCTCTTTTTCAGTTTGTAACCTTTGTATTTCTAACTGTGCTTTTGTTTGTTCTAACTGTGTTTGTTGTTGCGTAATAGCTTGTTGTTTTTGCACTTCTGCTTGTGCTGCTACTTGTTGTGCTTGTGCATTAGCTTGTGATTGTGCTTGTATATTTTGTTGTTGCATCTCTTGATCCAACTTTTGTTTCTTTTTTCTACGTACTTTTAATAATTGATTAGCTAGTTTTAAATTTTTAACTTCTCTAATATCTATTGCATCTTCTAAATATATTTGATCTTTAGCCAATGCTTGTTGTATATTATTTTCTAATCTTGCCTTTTCTTCTTCATCAGGTGATAATTCTATAAAAATACCAAAATCATGTAAATGCATATTTTTGATGTCATCTAACGTACCTACATTATATCTACCTATACTTGATATAAATGAATCTCTAGTAGGTGAATATTCTAAAATATCTGATATTCTTAAACTAATAGCTTCAGCTGTTTTAACTGTCAAATAAAGACTTGATTGTAAAATATGTCTTGTAGCTGTATTACTATTTGCAGCTGCTAATTTTTGTACACCAACTAAAGCATTTTTATCTGGCGTGCTACCATCTCTTGCTTCATTAAGTCCGGTTACGTCTCTTATCATTTGCATATAATAATTATATGTTTGTATAAGAGAATTTATTTTATTATTACCACCATTAGATGTTAATTCTGTAATAGGTACTTTACCTGGGTTCATATCACCTTCCATTGTAAGTGATCTACCTATAACAGAACCAGTTTGGAAAAACATATTTAAAGCTTCTTGCGGATTATAATTAGTTCCATTGCCTAAATCTATTTCTGCTAAACCATCCGCATCTAAATATACACCATCAGGTATCATACGTGATAAAACTTGTTGTAACTTTAAATGTGTTAATTGTATCATGTCAGCAAAACCAGTTATTCTACTAACTAATGATTCTATACGACCTTTATATATTCTAGGTGCTACAACACTGTAATTTAACATTACTTTTGTTGTATCTGCTTTTGGTCTTATCATATTTTTAGATAATTCCCATTTTAACATCCTATTTTGCCCTAATATATACGCTCCATCATATACAACTTCTACTGATCTTGATATTTTATCAAATAATGAACGTACGTCTTTTGGTGGATTAAACTGATCATCTTTTTCTATAACTTTTAATGCACCACTTGCGGTTTGTTTTACTTTATACACTTCATTATTATAAGTCTTATAATTAAAATATAAAACTTGTATTGTATTTTTATCTAAAACACTATCTTCATTAACATATCTATTATGTGACGCTGGTGTTTGTACACCTTGTTTTGTAATATTACCTAAATCTTCATCTGTTAGCTCAGGAAATTGTGTTTTAAGATCATTTACTGTAACACTTTTTATTTCACCTATATAATATATATCGTCAAAATAAGGTGAAAATGTATAAGAATAAACTATATCAGCTGGATCTACATATTCAACTTTAATACCTTGTGATTTATTAAATGAATTTTTAACACAACCTATACCTATAGTTACTAAATCATAATTTATTCTTCTTTGTGTTAAATCATATTTATTGGTATTAAATACATTATTTATAGCTTGCTCTTCCGCTATTTCTATAGCTTGCTTATAATCTATTTGCATGTGCAACGCTAACTCTTCTTCTGTTTCTGGTAATTTTTCTGGATCATGATTTCTTATATCAATACCAGTTTCATTATTTATTTTTTCTGTAAGTTGTTTTGTTTGCATGTCCATAATCATAGACTCAACGTAGTTTGTTCTTTCTTGCACAGAACTTTGATCTTGTGAAAAAGCTTTTACGTCATATATTCTATCAGACATACCATTAACTACTATATCTACAAATTTTGGTATAATAGGTACAGGTTTCCAATCCAAATTTAAATAAGACAAATCACCATTAATAGATAATTCATCTTTATATTTTTTAACTGATTGTTCTCCTCTTGAATACAATCTTAGTCTATGATACTCATCTCTATTCGAATAAAATCTAGTAGCACCTGAATCTCTTTTAAACCATTCATGTTCAATGGCCTGAGCAACCTCTAGGCCATATTCTATGGTTGCTTTCTCTTCATCAGAAGCTATTTGACTCGGAAATGAACTTTTTTGTATTGTTTCAGCCATGCTATTTAATTATTTGCGAATGCATCCCTTTATTGTTAAATCTTTTTATTTTTAAATCTACTGATTTTGTTTCATACTTAGGTTTTGGATGATATAAATGTCTATTGCAAGCCATTATAGCTAAACCAGAGCTAATTGTAGCATCAAATTTAGTTCTTTTATTAATATCAAACCTTGCCCAATCGTTTAATGTTTTATTAAAATAAATATTACCAGCACCTTGTTCGTTATAACCTACATATTTATCTATATATGTTTCTATAGCGGCAGCATGTGCTTGTTTTATATCTTCAGATGTATTTGGTATACCACCTATTTCTTTTTCTGTAACAGATAATTTATTCCATATTTTATCAGGTCTATTCATACTAAAACCTCTATATCCTCTTCTTTTTATATAATACAATAATCTTGGTTTATTGTTTTCTGCAAGTATAGGCATACCATAAAATACTAATGCCATTAAAACATCTTCAAAAAATATCTCCGCTGTTTGTGGCCTTGCTACATATTCTAAAAAAAATGTATTCGGTGGCGCATCTTCCATACTGTATTTTGTAAGGCCATGCAATGCACCTTTAGATCCCACACCGTCAACGGTGCCTGATATATCGTATGAATCACAACCAAATGCTCCAATATGTTCATTACCAGGATATTTTATACCATTCTTTACTATTACATTGTTTTCCAAATTCTTAGGTGGTGTCCAACTTATAATAAATCTACCATTATTGTTAGGTGTAAAATGTACTTTTGTATCTTTTATACCATTATCCCAAGAAAAACTTCCTTTAGTTAACAAACCAGATCTTTGTGCGTCTTCATTAAAATCTATTTGTTCGTATATTTTACTTAAATTAAATATACTGTTTTTAGCTTCATCTCTAAACGCATGTTCTTCTGTACGAGGAAACTGTCTATAATATTCGTTTAAAGCGTCACTGTCATTTTTTAAACCATCTACTTCGTTTTCCCAAAACTCAATAACTCCTGTATCGATGTATTCGCCATCATGGCTTTTCTTTGGTTCTTTTGGTGTGTCAAAGACAGGTAATCCATAAGAATCAATATATCCTTCGTAGTTCCATTCCATAGGTATGAACAAAGAATATAATCCCGAGCTAGTCTGTCCGTTGCGGTTTCTGCGAGTAACGTCTGAATCATAATATATTTTTTTAAAATTATCTCCTCCTTTATCTAAAGCGTTTGAAGTTGATCCCATCATACACTTACCTACAATTCTACTACCTAATCGTAATGTTGTTTTAGTAACACGCCAATTGTTAAGTATATTATCAGGCCTTTCCCACTTACCAGATTCATCGTGTACTAATAATTTTAATTTTTCACCATCGTAACTATTGTCCCCTGTATTTTTCCAATCAATAGTAGTATCTAAACCTTCTATAATTTTATTAGTACTAACATTTGTTATAGACTTTCTTGTTAATTTACTAGCAGGTACTCTATAAGCAAGCTCAGATTTTGGCCTGTCCATACCATCTTGTATTGGTTTAAAGAAAAAAGGATAGTTTACTGATATAGGTACGACCTTGTCGGTAAACATTTTTTTAGCATCTGCACCTGTTTTTGATAATATACCGAATCTTGCATCGCTAGATATAGTTGCTTGGTGTACTGTTTCTCCGCTCGACATAAAGCTAAAGCCAGAGCGTCTATTTTTGAGGTAGCACATACCATAACATCTCTTGTCGGCTTTGCACGCTTCCCAAAATATATAAAATAATCTATTGGCTTCTCTGTAATCGGGTTTACCAACATCAATTTTACTCCATTGCAAGTACATGTAGTGAGAACCAGTAATATAAGTAGGAACACCTTTATTATAAAACCAGTAACCTTTGTCTCTTCTATTAAACTCTTCATCTATATACTCAAACCATTTGTTTTTAAAATCTAATGGATATGTTTCCCAATCAAATATAGTTTTTATATTTTTTAACTCTTTTGGTATAGGTTTTGCTTGCCAAGTATCAATACTTTTGTCAATATTTTTAGGAATTTTCGGTAATGCTATACACAAATTTTGTATTTCTATTATTTCACCTATTTGTCCTGTCTTACTTATAACAATAACATCATGTTCTTGATTATAACCATACTCCCATTTTTTTGATCTGTTTAATCTATTAATAACTTTAGATTTTATGTGATCAATGGTCTTAATTAGCTTTTGTTTATACATTATTTAGACCTTTTTTCTGCAAAACCACCAAAAATCTCTTTTTTATCTGTTGGTTTGTCTTCTAAAATATTTTTTTCTGTTTCTACACGTGATAATATTTCAAAAGCATCAAATATTGCTAGTTTTTTTGTTGCAGCTGCATTTTTTAACCTATCGGCAGCCAATTCATCGTCAGAATCTTCAACTATTATCTCTTCTTCTGCAACTCTTATAAGCTCATGCACTGCTTTATACCCAGCTTGTATTATATTCGACTTCAGTTCCTTTGCGTTCATATTTAATTGATATTGAATTTATTGGTATACGATATAATCTCTCATTGTCTATAACAAACTCATACTCACTATTTGGTGTAAAGCCAATTAAATCATTATTTTTTAAATTTAACTGCTTTAAATCACTCCCTAGATGCTTTAAAACACCTACTAATGGCTTTTCTTTTACATTATCAAAGCTATTATCATTATGTATTGGTTTTACAAAGCAAAAACCTTCAGGTGCATACCATTTATTTTTTCTTTTATATAAAAATATTTGATCGTCGTAGCAAAAATATTTATTTTCTTCAAAAAAACTTTTACTATTTTTTTCTATACCTTTTATATCATAAAATCTTCTAAATACATTATGATGAACTATTACAATATCGTTTACTTGTAAATTGTATTTTGTATTTACTATAGGTGTTTCAACTATTACACCTAATCTATTTACAAACTTATGATCTTCAATACTAGTATTTAAAATAAGCTCTTTGTCACTTACCTTTTTTTTATTAGTATATCTACCGTTAATTGGCTCAACAATATAACAGTGTGTGTGTTTCATTAATATTGTAAATTAAATTCTATACTTACAGCCATGTTTTTATTAAATTCTTTCCATGGCAACATTTCATCATCTTTTTTTATAAAGATTTTATAACTATTTTTTTCTTCTAATATTTCTGATATAATATGTCCACCAAAAACTTCTTGGCCAACACTATAATGCATTGCATCGTTTTTATAATCACGACCAATACTAATTTTTCTTATTAGATTCATTTTTTTTCATTTTACTAAATTTACCTGTTTTAAAATCTATATCTACGTCTCCGTATGTTTCTTTTAATTCAGATTTTAATTTATTTAATTGTTGACCAATAATATCAAATTGATGTAATAATACATGTTTTTCTGTTTCTACTTTACCTATTTGATTTTGTACATTAGTTAATACAGTAACTAAATTTTGAAGTTTAGTCAACTCTTCGGTTGTAATTTGATTTTTCATTTTATTAAATTTATTTATTAAGCTATTGCAAGATACCAAAATCTTGCGGCATTTAAATTAGCTGATGAGTTACTACCTACACTAAAACCATCTTGATTAAATGATGTTACATGATTAGAGTCAGTGTTTTGTGCGTTATTTAAATTTGCATATAATTGTTTTGTAGTACCTCTTGAATTATCTGTCATGATAAAACTATAACCACTATTAAAACATCTTAACATTACAAAAGAAGGTTTAAATCCTGTGATTATGTTTTGTGATCCACCGTTACCGACATATTGTCCAACTTTTTGGTAACCTGGTATTGATCTAAACGCGTAACTTACATAATCATTACTTAATTTATTCATTTCATTAGCAGAAGACACACCAACACCTATACTATTATTTGTCATACCTGTGTAAAACCTACTACTTGATGAATGTGTTGCAATAGCATTTGTAGTGTTTAAAGTAAAATAATCATCTGTTACTCTATTTATATTTTGACCTACAATCCATGAAGTAGCGTTAGTAAGGTTTTTTGTTAACACAAGTTCAGGTGGTTTTGATAAACCATGCGGTACACCAATATTAGTTTTAGCAGTACCAGACCATTTAGTTACACTAAAACCAGATTCATCACTAGCAGATACAGTAGAATTTATTATAGCAGGATTATATTGTGGAGCTGTTAAATCATAATTTGTTTTTATTTGTTCTGGCGTTAATTCTGCACCATATACTCTTATCTGTCCTAATTTTCCATCATAATATGCAGCGTTATAATCTCCATATCTTCCTATAGTAAAGTTTTTAGCATTTGCTCTACTATCTATTGTTGAAGAATTAGCATCTATAAATTTACCATTTACATACACTTTTCTATGTGTTCCATTAGATGTATAAACTAAATGATACCATTGACCTGCTTGATAAACACCGCCAGATAAATTACCTCCTCCAATTAAAAATATATTATAACTATTACCGCTACCTCTAAGAGAAACAGATACACCATAACCACTTGAATCATTCATGCCCCATATATATTTATCTGCTCTTGTATCAGTATTAAACCACACTTCTACAGACCAAGGCACAGAAGCCCAGTTTGCACTTAGTGTTGTACTTATAAGATCATTACTACCATCAAATTCAAAATAATGCCCTTCTTGATCAGCTCTAACTTTTGTTCCATTTACTAATGTACCATCATTGTTAGAAGACGATAAATCATTTACTAAAGTTGCATTACTTGATGAATCATAACAATTAAAATCATTAGGATCAAAGTTTAATAATAAATTATCTGATGTAGCGTTTGTAGCTACACTAGTTCCTTGAAATAATGTTTTAGTTGCATTATAATTTGCTCTTATTTGTGCTTTTGTTAAAGCAGCGCTATATATACGTACTTGACTTAACTTACCGTTCCATGCAGGATGTGCTGTTACTGAATTTGCACCACATATATTAACTACACTTGTATTTGCAGTACCTACAGTACCACTACCAACAACTTGTGCATTATAGGTAGTAGGTTCAGAACCATTAACATATATACTTGCTCTTTTTTCTGACGCATCCCATACAAGTACAACATGTTGCCATTTATTTCTAATTGAACCTTCGTCAAATAAAGTTGTACCAGTTCTTGTATAAGATGTAGTGTCATAATCATAGAAATAATAACCTGTTGAAGTTGTATAATTTAAAAACCATTGGTTACTAGTACTGTCACCTTTATGTATTAAAGATTGTTCATTTGTACTTGAATCTCTATATACCCACATTTCAACAGTAGTATCAGTATCTAAATTAAAAGCAGTATTATGTGGAACAGAAATAAAATCATTACTACCATCTAATTCTAAATAATTACCATAAGCATCAGTTCCGTGAGTAGGACCATTTGTTAATGTACCATCATGATTATTACTTGTCAAATCATTTACAGTAGTGTTTGTTTGTGCAACAGTGAATGTGCCTGCGGCAACATCTGGTATAAATTCCCAAAAACCTTGATATGTACCTCTTGAGTTACCAGAAAAAGTAACTTTAAAATATGTATAAGCAGCGCTTGTAGTAAATGTTGTATTTTTTTGTGTTCTTGTTGCACTTACACTATAAGGTGGAGTTGCAGCATAAAAATTTTCTATTAATGTGTAATTACTATTATCGTTAGATCCATATAATTTTACTCTACCAGTATAATCATAATAACTAGATTCTAAAGCACCAACTTGAAAACCATCAACTTTTACTGGTTGAGACATGGTTAACACTATTGTGTTGTTAGCTTCACCGTTTCCATTATTACCAAAATATATAGCACCACTAGTATCTTGCATCCTTGCTATTGTAGGTCTATTTCCATAACCTGTTGGATAAGTTGAAGTGTGAGTCATACTGCTTACATAACTATAAAAGTTTTCACTACCAGTATACGTATATGATTGATTTACAGTAGGTGAATAACTACTACTATTAGCAAAATTATAGTCTAATTCAAGATTTGAGCTAAGTATACCGGCTGATGTATATGTTGGATTTTTTGTTTCAACATCACCGCCCTTCCAACACCATGCGACATAACTACGACTTGAGTTATTTAAATTTGATTTATTACCGGTACCTGAAATCGTATATCCATCTGTATTAAATGAACTAATTCTTTGATTTGCTTCACCACTATCTCCACCTTCACCACCAGTTTCAGCTGGTATAAGCCAGTAATCGCTATCTTTAACTCTTAACTTGTCATGTATCATGCCATAAAAGCCTATTTGTAGTGCTTTAGTCCAAACCATTGCAGGATCAAAACCTAATTTTATATCTCTACCTGACATATCGTTACCAGTATATGACAAAGCTTTAAAATATTTTTCTGGATATTTACTTGCTGTATTTGTATGATTTATAAATTTAGATGTATTAGATTTTATAGCATCGCCTAAATTATATTTTGCTGGTATTTCTGCCCATGCTAAATAAAAATATTCATTTGGATCACCAACACTAGAATCAGCTGATGTTACTCTAAAACCATTTGATTGAAATAATAAATTATCTGAGCTACCACCATTACCACTTGCAGTGTTACTATTTAAATACATTTCTAAATCTCTATGATTTATAGTATCTCTAGCATTATCATACACATACCAATTTTTTGTTACATCTACGTTTTTTATAACAACTAACTTTGGTTTAAAACCTAAATCTATAGATACACCTTTACTTGCATTATCTGATCCTACATATGAACCTGATTTAAATAAACCAGTTACATCATGCCATATATAAGCAATACCTTCTGAACCACTACTAAAAGGATCATTAGTTTGAAATGTAATATCTGTAGAAGAAAATGTAGGTACTCCAGAGTTATCAAAAGCATTACCACTATTTACAAAACCTCTGCCTTTACCTGAAATTTTTGTATTGTAAAAAAACCAATCACTATTAGCATCTGTTCTTTTTAACATCATAGCAGTAGGCGCTGAACTCAGACCATGTTTTAAAACTACATTACTAGCGTTTGTAGTATATTTTATTATACTAAAACCACCTGTAACATTAACAGATCTTTCAGCCGCGCTAACACCTGTACAAGTACTAGTTATATTTGTAATTGTGTCACCGGCTTTAAATGCAATAGCTTGATAAGTTTCTTCACCATCATTTACTCTTTGTGAATTATCTTTACCTAATGTAAAACCATTAGAGTTAAATCCCATTAAAGACGTACCATCTTGTGTGTAGTTATCATCATTACTTGAAAACATAAGTTGTTTTTGTACACCTCTTAATGAATCATAAACTTGAAAAGGTTGAGTAGCACCAGTAGTTTGTTTTAATATTAAAAGACTGGGTTTAAAATCTAAAACATTTATTTCATGATTGTGTTCTGTACCATTATATAATATTGTTTCAAAATGATCTGAAGCTCTTTCTAAGTCTGTTGGATCTATATCAACACTAGGGTACAAGTTTGATGTACTAAAATCTTTATAACCAGACGGTATACTATATGTAAATGGTTTTTGGCCAAAGTTCCAATATGTTTCTGCCCATCCAGCACCTCCTTGAGCATCATTAGTAAAACCGCATAATGCTTTAAAATATTTTGAATTATCAGATGGTAAACCTGTGTCTGTAAAAACCGCACTACCGTTTTTTAATAAATAAAAATTACCACCATCTAAATCTAATTTAAAACCAAATATTGTACCTTGTGTCATAGTGTAGCCGCTATCAGCAAAGTTTGTTACTTGTTGGAAGTTAGTTACACCATAAGGTGAAACATCAACACCATTAACAGCTGCACTTATTTCATTACTTGAATTCGAATAACTATGTTTGTAATTAGAAGTAACACCTAAATAAGGCATATAAGTGTTAGATTGTACAATTTCTACTTCCCAATACCATTTACCACTATTAACTTCTACATTACTAAAAGCAGAAGCATAATTACCTCTTACTTGTGATCTACGATTATTATGTACTGCTAAATCATTAGCATTACCACCAAAACCACCACCTAATTGAATCATGTGTGGATATGTTTCTTCTAGTGATTCTTTAGTATGATCATCTGCAGTTAAATTAGCACCGTTAGGCCTTACCCTTTTTGTGTTAGGCGATATGTCTATTAAAGATAAAACGTTATAGTGACCTTGCGTTGCTCTAAAGTTTTGTGCTACTTCAGCATTTGTTAAATGTTTGCTATACACACGTACTTGTGCTATTTTACCATCAAACTTACCTGCATAGTTATGATAAGCTCCTAGTGTAGCTTGTACGCTTGGTGTTGATACTGTACCTGATAAAGCAGCTGTGGTTACTTTTAAATGTCCATTTACATAAAATCTTAATTTTTTATCTACACCGTTCCAAGATGCACAAATATGTTCCCATTTATTAAGACCTAAAGTATCAGTAGTTTGTGCTGTTACAGCTGAGTTACTTGTATTATACATCGATACATTATAACCAATAGAAGTATTAAACCATTGTAATAAAAAACCATAACCGCCTGAAGCATTTTGTACTTTAGCAAATATATATTGTTCTGCATTAGAGTCTCTATTTATCCATGCTTCTACTGTATAACCAGCGGTATTACTTGGTGTAATAGACGCACTGTTTGCTATAGTACCGTATTGTGAAGATCCGTTAAAATCAAAATATCCACCGTTGTTTGAGCTATATGTTGGTGTACCAACTAAAGCAACATTATTACCATTACCACTTTTATCGTTCCACGCTGTTCCAGTAAAACTTGTTTCATCTGTTCCGTCTGCATCCCAGTCACCTGCATCTAAATGTAATCCTTGACTTGTAGTGTTTAAAGTTCCAGTATCTGTATTGTTAAAATTTATATGCCAACCATTTAATCCATAAAAATAATCTGATTTACCAGCATTGTAATTTTGTAACACTTGAGCATCTGTTAAAGCTGTGTTGTACATATAAGCTTCGCCTGCATAACCGTTTAAATTTAACGCACCAGCCCAACCACCTATATAATAATTTGTAGCATTTGAATGACCACCTGAATAAGTTACAGTTGAAGTATAAGTATGTACTAAAACACCATTTATATATAGTTTAACTGTAGTTGTATTTGCAGTAACCATTATATGGAACCACTCATTCAATTTTACATGATCTGATAACTTTACTGAAGTTTCATCATACCATGATGTACTACCATTACCCATTTGTACATAAATCCTATCATAAGGTGTAGCTGAACCGTTCATACCTACTGTAAGTGATGTATGTGCACCTGTACCTGCGCTATCTACAAGTAAGCCAGCATACTGTGTATAAGCGTTTAAATTAAACCAACCACCTACGCTTGCTGTAGTACCTGTACCAGCTGTATATCCTGTTGTTATATAAGCTGTTGAACTACCGTTAAATTTATAAATACCGTTGTTATTGCTTTTATGTGTAGCCCCAGCTGCAGGTGTACCATGTCTATTATTACTAGTAGTATCATTTGCATTATCTATAAACTTATAATGCGCTTGTAAACCTGTAGAATATACAGTTTGTGTGCTTACTGGATTTATACCTAAAGGTACCCATACACCATTTTTTAATTCTCCAAATTTTGTAGGCAAATAATTATATCCATCAACATAAACAAAATTCGTAATTGTCATATCTTGTCCTGTAGAACTAGACCAAAAATCATCATTTATTCTTTGATAATTACCAAACTCTATAGCTGCGCCATCAGTTAAATTAGGTACTGTTCCCCATGTTAATTCTATACCGTTTATCCAATATCTAACTTTTTGTATATCTGATAAATCATTTGTATCAATACTACAAACATGATGATACCAACCTCTTTTATCTAAAGTTACTTCGTTAGATATATAAGTATTACCACTTCGACTAACAACAATTTTACCATTTGCTGATCCACTATTTCTATATATCCATAGATAACTACCTGAACTTGCTCCTGATGAATAATATGTTATATCGTTTGTATTATCAAAAGTATGTTCTTTTACCCAAAAACTAAATGTACCTTTTGTATTAGTATAATTTTCTGCTAAATCAGAACTAACATCACTTACAATAACACTTTTGTGATTATCTGATACACTATCCATATGTAGTGATTGGCCTAGTGCACCATTTTCTTCAGTTGTTGGCATTACAGCATAAAGACTTTGTCCTCTTAATTCTGACATAGATCGACCTGTTATAGTGTCACCGTCAGAAACAGCGGTAAATTTTACAGCATTATTATCACCAAGAGAAACATCAGTTTCATTAGTATCTGCTTGTAACGTTGAATTTATATCATCGTTTAATTTTATTTCACCTGTACTAGGAATTGGCATCTTCTATCTTTTTTTCTAGGTTATTTACTTTTTGTGTAAGTTCTTTGACTGCTTCAATTAATACAGCACTTAATTTTTCATAATCAACTGTTTTAACTTTATGGCCATCTAGTAACTCTTTTTCATGTACTATATGTGGTATAACTTCTTCAACTTCTTGTGCTACAACACCTAAATCATGTTTACCTTTTCTATTACCACTTTTCCAATCATATTCTACACCTCTTAATTTATTTACTGTTTCAAGAGCATCAGGTATTGTTTCTATATTTTCTTTTAATGAAACATCAGAAACAGAAGTTGAAAATGCTATAACATCACCATCAACTAATAAATCTTTATTTGTTGAGTCTATTTCCATTATAACTGTACCGCCAAATGCCCATTGGTGTTTACTTGCAGTAGATTTATAATAATTATCAGAGCTATAACCGATTTGTTCTATATCATCTCTACAGTCTGCGTCAATATCCATTGTATTACCTGTAAGTGTCATACCTGCACCTCCTGCAATATTTGTAGCAGTAACAAAATTAGCTTTTGTTATTGTTTTGTGTGCAGATGCTGTAGCATCATAAAATAATATTTCATCTGCATCAGCTATTGTTGTTTCAACAGTTAAATCATTTATTGCTAGTCCTATATTACCTGTTTCTGTAACAGTACCTGTTAGGCCTGTATCAGTACCAACAGATCTAACACCAGCACCTATATATATAGTACCACCCATGTTTGAATGAGAAGAACAATAATAATATAATGTTTTTGGTGTATCTTGTTCTACTGTAATCTCTGTAACTCCTGATACAGATGTGTCTACGTTTGTTGTAAAAGCAGAACTATTAGTTGAATCTGTAGAAAATCTAAGTGGATGACCAGTAGGATGTGTAAATCTATATTTAAAACCAGGCATTAAAGTTACATCAGCTTGTTGTGTACCATCTATATAATATTTACCGCCAGACTCAGTTACTGTTATATCATTTCTAAAATATTTTAATGATATTTCATTTGCTGTTTTTCTTGATTCTGTTCCACTGTTTTGTAATATAAATTCAGTACCGGCACCTATGTCAGCAGTCATATCAGTTAATTCAGAAAAATCTAAAGCAAATGATATAGTTTCATCAGAACTTTGATTTACTGTAAATGCTTCACCACCTGATAAACCAGTACCAGCTGTTAATGTTATTGTATTATTATTAACTGTAGGTATTGTTGGTGTACCTGTAAAGTTTGAATAATCTAAGTAATACGAACCTTGTTGTCCATCTAATGTGTCGGCATCTATGCCATTACCTGCTCCTTCATCAGCTGTAGTAAGTATTTGTACTTCTGCACCTGCAAGACCAGCATACCATTTATCTTGTGATTCATTCCATATTAAAGAAGCATTTGTTTGCGTACCTCTTTCAACTTCTATACCACCATTTTCGCTTGGTGAAGATCCTGAATAATTATTATTAAGAACAATTATATTGTCATCTACTGTAACTGTTTCTGTATTTACACTAGTTGTAGTACCACTAACTGTTAAATTACCAGTTACAACTAAATTACCTGATGTAGTTACTGTTACATCTGTTGCATCACCTATTGTAAAGCTTTCTGTTATCTGTGGTAATCTAGCTGTTAAATTTGTTACGTTAACGTCTGTATCTGTATTGCTAGTAAAAGTTAATGCACTTTGCATATAATCTTTTAAAACACTAGCATCTGTTCTTTTAATTGTACCAGCATCACTTATAAGTAATTCATCTGTTGCAGCTATACCGCTAGCAAGTTCTGTTTGTCCACTTATAATATTATTATTTAACATACCTGATTCAACAGCTCCTGTAGCTATTGTAGCAGCAATACTTGTTGTACCACTTCCTGTTAAATCGCCAGAAAGTGTAATTGTTTGATTAGCTGTTAAATAACCTTGACCTGTTACAAAAGCATGTATTTGATCGCCTGTAGCTAAAGATGTACCGCTATCAGCTACAGCTGCCGTTGATATAGCTGTTGAAGTCAAACCAGTAACATGACCATTACTGTCAAGTGTTACATCTTGTATATATGTTAAACCACTATTGTCTGCAGATGAAGCTGCACCTGATATTGTAGGGTGTGCTGATGCTAATGTAAAATTAGGATATGTACCTGAAATAGTCATATTACCTCCGTTGGCTATAGCAACAGTTTGATCATATTTATTAGTAGTACCCTCTGTTATTGTATCTGTTGTTACTGTTACATTTTCAAATCTACCATCAGTATTATCATATCTTAAAAATTGATTTGATGATGGGCTACTTACATGTACATCTGACAAATCACTTAATTGTGCTGCAGCTGCCGAACCACCTACAGCTATAGCAGATATACTTCTATGTATACCGCCTGTTAAAAATTTAGCTTGAGAAGCTGTGGATAAATTAGTAGTATTTTGTTTTACAATTACAGCACCAAGATATATAGCTTGTTCAGCTGTATTTGCTGCTTCTGTAAAACTTTCAAGTTGATACTCTTTTTCAGCGTCTGCCATTGTATCATATTGTTCTTTACCATAATAAACAACAATTGTATTTATTTCATTTGGAAAATAATATAAACGCTGTACTGTAAACTTATTACTAGCAACAGTAGCTAAAGTACCTGAACTATTATCATATTTTGTAGGATCTATTTGTGTATAACCACTGCCATCATTAGAATCTAATATGTGACCAGTAGAATTGTCTGCATAGTATCTATGTATAACAGCATCTGTTTTTGCACCATCAGATATTAAAGAAGGATTATTAGGATCAGAACTATAATTTCTACCAAATGACCAAGCAACACCAGCTGCTCTATTTAATTTTAAATTACTGCCATTTGCTGTAACAAGGTGTCCTGATTTTTTTAATGGGCCAAATATTCTTGAAAACTCTTGTAGTTGTGGTATAGCTCCATACGCTGTTATAGGAAAAGTTTTTACAAAATCAATAGTTCCACTAGTATGTATTACTGATCCTATTATAATATTATGTGCTTGTTGTGCATCTGTAAATGGTGTAGTTTGTTGATTTACAGTACCTGCAGAATCTACATATATCCAAGTATTTTTTTGTTTATTATTACTTGAATCGAGACCAGTACAATTAATAGTTTGTTGTGACCATGCTACATGTTTTATTTCAGGATGTGGTTCTGACGCACTAGGTTCTTTATTAAGATCATTAACTATACCTGTACCTGCAGCGATTGTAAATTGTGTATTGTTTGCTTTTGTTAATCCACCTCCACTTGTAATACCTGATGGTATATTTTCTGTAACGTCATCTATAGAAAGTTCTTTGTCATCATATCTAAAATGTAACACATTTGTGCCGTCTTTTGCTTTTATAAATATTGCGTTATCATTAGTTGTAGTGCTAGCACTTGTAAAAGAAAGTACATTATCAACAGTCATGTTATCTGCAGATGCATCAGCTGTGACTGTTAGATTATTACCAATAGTTACATCATTAGGTAAACCTATTGTAAAAGTTCTATTTGTTGTAAGATCTTGTGAGCTAGATGGTGAAGTTTCTATTTCATTTGCAGTACCTGAAATAGTTATTGTAGTATTTTGATCAAGTATTGTAGGTTTATTCTGTATAAAAGAATCTGCGTTTGTATTTGTTTCAGTCCAGTTAGACTGCACATTTTGTTCTGCATTACTTGATACACTTGTTAATTTTGTTCTTTCTGCAGAAGTAATTATAGCACCAGAACCTGCACTAGTTACATCAGCAAGTGAAGTTACATTCATTGCTGTTGTTACAAGATTAGTAGGTTTGTTTTGTATAAATGCATCAGATGTTGAGCTTGCCTCAGTCCAATTTGCTTGTACATTAACTTCAGCACCTGAAGCAACACTATTTAATTTAGTTTGTAAAGCATCCGTAAAATCATTTGCAGATAAACCCTTACCTGTTTCTGTGTTTTGTTTAGAATCTAATGCCGTTTGTAATCCTGCAATATTACTTATAGATAAATTATCTAATGTTGATTTATTTGCTTCAATAAAATCTACTACTTCTTGTAGTGTATCTAAATTAACATTGTCAGAAGTTAAAAGTGTATTTATAGAATCAATAAAACCTTTTAAAGTTTTACCCTGTTCTGCCGAAAGTACCTTAGTTGTACCACCAGTTGTTAAGTCATTTACAATGTCTGTATTTAAAATTCTATTAGTAATAGTGTTTACTAAACTTCTTTCTGCATTTGTAATTATAGCTCCAGATCCAGCTGATGAAACATCATTTAATTCTGTAACTGAAAATGAGTTTAAATTTTTTAAATTATTACCTAATGTAGATACATAATATTCTGAATCTTTTTCAAGATCTCCAGATGCGTCTTGTTTTGTTACTGCTAGTATTTTATAAGTACCTGATGTAGAATTAGTTATGCTATCAACTCTGTATATACCAAAATTATTTATATCACCTTTTTTTGTAATTCTTACATCATAACCAGCTAACACATCAATATAGCTGTCAACTAATTCTTTTTGTAAATTTTTAAATGATAAATGCAGTGAAGTAATATCTGCAAAAGGAGTGTTAGTATAAGAACCTGTGCTTGTAGTAATAATACCAAATTGATCACTATCAGAATTGTAATCAGAAGCTTTGAATACAATACCATCAAACTGTTTGATAAAGTTTTCGTTATTTGCAAGGTCTAATAAACTTTCTACTGAAAAGTTTTTTGTTACGTTGTCAGTGGAGTTTGACCCAATAACTTTATCGTTTAAATTTAGATCAACATCTTGATCGTATGTAAATATTCTTGCCATTTTTTATTTATGTTTATTGTTGCCAAATACTTTTTCGACGCCACGAGAACCAAAATATCCTCCTATTACTATAGTTAAAAGACTGGTTATTGAATCAAGTGGATAACCTAAATACCAACCTATTACATAAGAAACAGTTAAAAAAACTAAAACTAGCGGCCGAACATTAGATGCAAGCCATGACCCTGATCTAGCATCGGCAACCCATCTTTTAGTGGTACCATCTATCTCAGCTCTTTCTAATCTTAATTTTTCTAACGCAATCTCTTTATCTGCCTCTGACATACCACTGCTACCTATAATAGCTTCTATAATATTGCCAGCAGGAGTACCGCTTGCAAGCGATCCAACAACATTTGGTATTTTGTTTAATAGAAACTTACCAACTGCCGTGTCTTTAAACTTCTTTTTCACTTTATTTTTTGTCTGTAATTTCTTCTATCTTGTTTTTTAGTTCTTGAAATTTATCTTCAAGTACATCTGCAATACCATCGCCATCTCTGTCTTTTAATACTTTAGCAGCAACTAAAACACCAAATACAACAGCTATAAATAATAGTATTGATAGAATAATAACTATAGTTTCCATATATATTTAATTAAGGTTTAACAATTCCATCTGCGCCTTGCAGCCCTACCTCTAGGACCTTTCCAACCTCTACTTCTAGCGCAAAAAGATCTACGCCTTGCGGCTCTTTTTCCAGTTGGATTTTTTTCTGTTACAGCTGTTTGAAGTTTACTGCCAGGATTTTGGCTTTTATACGATTTTACACCAGCTTCTGTCATACCAGCACCCTCTTCTTTTGTTCTGAAGTGTCTACCTTTCCCTTTTGTTCTTTTATTAGTCTGCATTATAGGACTTGTAAAAGGATTATTTTGTTGTATGTAAGCCATTATATTTGTATATATTTTGTTTTACCGTTTTCTTTTATTGCTTTTAATATTCTATTTCTATTATTATCGCAATAACTAAAATGAATCCAATTTGGATTTATATCATCACCAAACTCCCATATTAATTGATCAAACTCTAGATTTTCTTTTATATAATTAAAGTAATCAGCGTTTGTAAATTTTTTGCTATACACATCATCTATATCTATAGCTTGGCCTTTACAATGTTGTGACCGTGTACTACCGCCTATAGCTTTGTTAAGCTCAGGGCTACGATAAAATGATGATATATAAATAGGTTCGCCTATGTAAATACGTAAAGGTTCAAATACTTTATTTGCTACAGTTTGCATATTTATTAATATATCATTTGTTGGAAAATTATCTATACCTAACCTTGTAGCTGTGTTAGATTTAGTTGCTTCCTTTAAAGAAATATGCTCACTTATATTTGTCATTTTAATATTTGCAAGACTGCTTCATTATAGGGTGATTATACTTCATAATTGGTCCTCTAGAACCACAGCCTTTTCCTATTTCTACTTTGCATGTAGGGCAAACTGCAGCCGAAGCTCCTCTTCTTGAATGTACTCTTTGTGTGATTGGTATCATATTATTTCTTTTTACCTTTTTGTTGTTTTCTATCTACATAATCTTGGTATGTTTCTCCAGGTTTTTTACTAGATCTACCACCTAATTCTTTAAACTCTGCTAAACGTCTAAACATTTCTCTAGTACGCGCCGCTCTTGCGTTGTGATCTCTTATTCCAAATTTAAATTTACGGAACTGCACATCAAAATCTCTTGAGTTTGAATGAACACTTTCTTGACCTCTTTTATATGATCTTTCTAAATCTTTTAAATTTCTTGGACCACCTACGATAGCAGTATATTTACCTGCATCATCATAATAACCATGAACCATACCGGCGTCATCAGTTCGTATACGTGCTCTAGAGTCTGACATCCTGTTAGTTCCATCTTCTCTTTTTTCAAAATAATAACCTTCTTGTCTTGCTGCTCTTTCTACAGCAGCTTCTGTTGGTTGATAAGCGCCTCCAGTTGTATCTGTGTTTTTTATTCTAACAGGTATACCATCATCATCATACTCAAAATAATCTTTTCTATTTGAAGATGCGTCTTGTTCTTTACCTGTTTGAAAAAGAGCGGCATTACGCATCATCAAACCTGCATTAGATTTAAAAATGCTAGAGTCATCTATATTTTTTGGCTTGTTAAAGCCGTCCATTTTAAATGCCATAATTAATCAAAAAAACTTTTAATTTTACTTTTAGCTTTATTATAAAGTCTAGGTATTTCAACAGCAAGATCTGTAGCACCTCTTGTTTTACCAACATTTACTTTAACTTTACCACCTGCAAATTTTCTTTGCCCTGCAGACGCTTGCATACCTGTTCCTTTTTCTCCAAGTGATAGTCTTTCTCTTCTTTCAGATTCCGATTCTTTTTTCTTGTTTCCTTCTGCTTGCATTAATGCCTTGTCACTTTTGCCATAAGCATATAATGCAGCTGATTTCATAGCGTTTGCTCCTGACTTAGTAAATACATGTGAATCATCTGTTGACATACCTTTTGTGCCAAAATGTTTCTGTGTGAACGGCACAGCCGTTTTTCCTGGTTTTCCCATAATAATTGTTTTTATACGTTTTGTTTTCTATATGCTTCGGCTTCCCACTCTAATTTTGGAGAACCTTCTTTCATTTTTTTTCTACTATACTTTTCACCTTTCCAATATACATAGTCATCATCATACGAAAGATCTTTTCTTAATATTTGATCTCTATGTACTTTTTCATGTTTTTTAGCTAGTTTTTGTTGAACAGGTGAAAGATTTTTATTTACAACTATTGTGCCATCGTTTAATGTAATACCATGAACATCTTTACCTAAATTTTCTTTTAAAACTAAACCACTATCTAGTATCAAGTTTTGTATGTTATTTTTCATTTTGTAACCCATAAATCTTGAAATTTATTTTTTGATACTATATTTTTCATAGGTGTTTCAACAACGTAGTTTGCATGTCTAAACTTATAGTTGTTTTCAGGATACATTAGCGTTCTATAACCTTTGTCATCTTCACCTAAAACTTTGAACTCTACACCTACCATAGTTATATCACCACCTTTTATAATATTTTGAGGTTTACTTACATCAGGACTGTTTTTTTTATAACCTTTTGTAGATGTCTTCATTATCTTGTTTTGTCTTTTATCATGTTGTCTATTGCAAAACCAAAAACTTTATCTGTATAAGATTTGTTTTTTACAAAGAAACTTCTTGTTTCTGATATATCTTCTTCACCAAGTAATATCTTATATATTCTAGTTATAAGATGTTTACACTTGTATGATATTTTATATAAATTATATTTGTTTGTAGTTCTATTTCTTTTTTGATAAACAGTAATCCAACCATCTTTTACAAGACGCTCCCACCTGTGTTTATCCCAAGAATATGTATATACACCTTGTATATAGTCATTTCTTGAAAATATGCCTATACAATCAAAGTATATTAATAGTTCTAAATCGGCTTCTTTTAAATTATTGTTTTTACAAGCCCATTTCCTTACTATTCTATAATATTTAAATAATTGAAGTTCGCGTATGTCGTTTGCTTCTATTTTCATAAAACAACGACTACGTCTTGTTCTTTTATAACATAAAGAAGTTCACCTTCATGTTCTATGCCGTAGCCAGCATGCCTGTCATAATATATGAAATCATTGTTACTAATTCCTTCAACATTAGTACCGACAGAGCGTACTTGAGCTTTTCTATATCGTATTTCATCTTGATGTTTGTCAGTTAAAATTAATCCATTTTTTTTAACTGGATCTGTTTTTATACGATCAATTATTAAATATTTATTGACAGCTTTCACTTTTCTCTTACATTAGATATTACACAATCAGCTGACATTATAGTAGTTGCAACACTACATGCATTAATTAAGGCAGTTTTTGTTACAAGCAATGGATCTATTATACCTGCTTCATACATATTAATACTTTCACCTGTATTTATATCAATACCAAAGTTTTTCTTTTTTGATCTTTTAGCATTAATGTTTGCATTTTTCAATATAGTATGAAACGGTGCTTGTATTGCAGCAAGCAATAAATCATCATGGCCACACTTTGCTCTATTACTTACAACAGCATCCATAAAAGCTACACCACCACCCGGAACTATACCTTCTTTAATTGCTGCTTTTACAGCATATATAGCGTCTTCTATACGATCTTTTTTTTCTTTTAATTCTATCTTAGAATTTGCGCCAACATATATAACACCTACAGAACCAGAAAGCATTGCTACTCTTTCTTCTAATTTCTTTTTTGCGTAAGGATTTTTTTCTTCTTTTATTTGTTTTTCTAACTGCTTAATCCTTTCTTTTATTTGTTCTGTTTGAACGTCTACAGTTATAACAGTGTTATTTTCATCTGTAACCGATTTTACAGCTTGACCTAAACAGCTATTGTCAATTAGGTCTAAATCATCACCGAGCTCTTCATTAATTACCTTAGCCCCTGTAATTATCGCAAGATCATCTAACATATCTTGTCTTATAGATGAGAAACCCGGTGGGTCAATAACATTGACCTGAATATTTCCTTTGACTTTATTCATTATAAGTGCAGACATAACTTGTTGTTCTACATCACCAATAATTAATATAGCCCTTTTATTTTTAATTGCATATTCTAATACACTTTGTATTTTTCTTACAGTAGAAACTTTAGAATCTACAAGTAATATTAAAGGATTTTTTAATACACAATTATTTTTGTCTTTATCAGTAATTAGGTGCGGCGATTTAAGGCCAGAATCAAATTGTACTCCATCTACGATTTCTACGTACGTTTTTTCAGTTTCTGACTCTTCCATCAACACTACACCGTTTTTGCCGACTTTTATATATGCTTCTGCAATTATCTCACCTAATTCATTATCATTATTAGTTGAAATACTTGCAACTTGTTTTATCTCTTTATCAGTAACTATAGGTATAGATATTTTATCTAAGTATTTAATTACTTTTTGTTTTGTGTCATTTATAGATTTTTTTAAATCTCTAACATTACACTCTTTACCACAAAAATCATAATACAGTTCTAAAATAGCATGCGCTAATACTGTTGATGTAGTTGTACCATCACCTGCTTCTTTAACTGTTTTTTGTGCAGCTTCTTTTATAAGTGTAGCACCTATGTTTTCTACAGGATCCATTAAAACTACACTTTGTGCTACTGTTACACCATCTTTAGTAATTATAGGTTTACCTAAAGCATCTTCATATATAACACATTTACCTGACGGTCCTAATGTTGATGCAACAGCATTATTTAACTTATTTACACCACTCATTATTTTTTTTTGAGCAGCGACGTCAAATGTTAAATCTTTGACGATTTCACTCGGGTTATTAAATTCCATTAAATTAAATTTATATTACTTATCTATTTTAGATTTTAATATTTCTATATCTTTTTGTTGTTGTTTTACTGTTTCTACTAATAAACCTATTACACCATTATAATCAACTGTTAAATGTGAAGTACCCAGCTCAAGATCGTTAACCTCTTTAACTATACTAGGCATAACTTGTTGTACATCTTGTGCTATAATACCACCACTTGCTTTACCAGTTTTTCTCCAATCAAATGTAACACCTTTTATTTTTTTAATCTTTTCAATTGGATTATTAATTTGTTCTATATTTTCTTTAATTCTTTCATCAGATGCTATTGCGGTAGAAAAAGCAATAACGTCACCATCTACTTGTAAATCACCATCTGCTTCTAAACGCATTTCATTATTTCCATTTACATAAAAATCAATTTTAGTGTTACCAGTAGTATCCCATTGTGTTCTTGTATTAGCCGCGTTAGGTAACGCTGATAATATAACATCATTTTTAAGTTTAGAAAAAGCAACTGCATTAGCAGCTATTTTAGCTTCAGTTACTGCTAAATTATTTATTTTATTAGTTGTAACTGCACTTGTACCTAATTTTGTTTCTGTCACAGCGCTTGCAGCTATTTGTGCAGTACCAACAGCGTTGTCAGCTATCAATGCATTTGTTATTGCATCGTCAGCAATAAGCGGAGTAGTTATAGCGTCATCAGCTATCATAGCTGTAGTTATAATATCGTTTACAAGATGATTAGCATCAAGAGCTCTAAATTCTAATGCATTGCCTGCAGAGTTTACTGTTAATAGTTGATGTGCAGAACCTATAGAACTAGGTGTATCTGTTAATGCGGTAAACGTAGTTGCACCAACTTGTGATGTGTCTACCCATTTTAAACCTTTATAGTTAGTACCACTTTGATTATTTGCATCAAGCGCTAATACTTTACCAGCCGTACCTGTATTTACAGTTGTAAAATGATTAGCATTACTAACTTTAAAATCTTGAAACTGTAAAGCGTTTGCTGCAGTGTTTATTGCTAACATTTGACCAGCACTACCAAAAGAATTAGGTGTATCAGTCATAGCTATAAACGTACTTGCACCTGAACCTGCTGTAGACCAAGTTAAATTACCACTACTGTCTAAAGCTAGTACTTGGCCTGTTGTACCTGCAGATGGTGATAGTTTTGCAGCTGTTACAGCGTTATTAGATATATTTGATGTACCAATTGCGTTTAATGTAGCTAACGAACCAGCATCTGTTACATGCGACATTGTATGTGTGTGATCTGCTCTTGGTATTTTTGCAGCATTTCTACCTGTAACTGCGGTTTCTACATCTTTAAATGCAGCACTACCAAAAGTAAATGTTGGATCAGTACCTGAAAAACCTCCACCTAAATTAAACGTTAATGTTTCATTATTCTGTGTTATAGAGTTTAAGAAATAGTTTGCAGCTGAATTAGCAACCCATGTAAACCCATCTGCACCGTCTGATGTTAATGAGTAACCTGATACTGGAGCGTTTGATATTTTTAATTTTTCTTCAGTTATTGCATCAGGCGCTACTTTTAATGTTGTTATAGCTTCATCAGTTATTTCATTTGTATCAACTGTGTCTTTATAAGCTAAAGCTTTCAATGCTGATGTATCTAAATCTGTTATTGCTAAACCTGATGCTAGCTGTGTTTTTATAGATGATACACTTTCAAAAGCGGCAGAACCAAAAGTAAACGAAGGGTTAGATGCGCCATTTACAGAAAATGTAAGAACATTACCATCTTTAGTTATACCATCTAAATAAAAGTTTGTGTCAGATATACTAGCTGATGATACCCAAGAAAAAGATCCATCACCATCTGATGCTAATAATTGTCCTGAAGTACCATTTCCTGATACATTTAAATAATATGCTGTTATTTCGTTTTCACCAACAACTTGTGAAGTGTTAAATGTTGTTGTTGCAGGCATAAATGAAGATGCTGCAGAAAATGCAGCTGAACCTAGCGTTAGCTCTTGGTTGTCTATACCGTTCATCTGGAACGTAACAACGTTTGTAGATGAGTTTACTGTTATACCACTTAAATAGTAATTAGTGTCTACAGTACCTCCGGCAGATAATGATATAAAATCTATTAGTGATCCTACAGAATAATTACGTGTTACATTAGTATTATTTGCGTCTGATCCTATAAGTATATCATCTCTTGATAATACTAAATCCCGATCGTAAGTTGATATTCTTGCCATTTTGTATGTTTATTTTTTACAATACTTCAATAAAGCAGCTGATGTACCTTCTCTTAACATCCTAAGGTCTGCTGCATCTATTTTACCATTATTGTTTTTATCCAATTTTTTTTGTTTTGCTGTAAGTTTTAATGCAGCTTTTTCTGCTTTGCTAGCATGTACAGCCTTTCGCTGCGCGTCTGATTTATAACCCATTTTTTTATTTATTTAGTTTATCCCATAGTTTTGCTAAAACATCGATGCTCTCAATATCTATAACATGATCATTTAAGTAATCACTTATTTTTTCGAGAGTTTCAGCTTTTACACGACTATGTAGTTTTTCTACATTTTCCATTACATTAAATTAAATTATACTTTACGTGTGTGTTTTGTGTTTTTTATTTTAGTACCTTTTCCAAACCCGCTCCTATTTTTATTTACAGAGACCCAAGACATTGTTGTGTGATCAAAATCTTTACCATCAACGTTTCTACCCTCTTTCTTCGCCGCTCTGCGGCGTTTTTGATTTGCGGCTTTCATTTTTCTTCTTCTTGGCGTTTTGGCGTATGCTAGATCGCGTGCTTTTTTAGCTGCCGCTGCTTTCGGAGATAATTTTTGTTTTGCCATTTTTTTTGTATTTACGCCAAAGTTTTTGAGCTTGTATAATAGTTATTTCTTTCCGATCTAGTTTTTGTCTTATTTCAGTGTAAACATTTAAGCTTTCACTCGATAGTTCTTTTGCAGTCACAGAGTGTGACATCACCACGGCAATCGCGGCAGTAAGTATATGTTTCATACGTTTGTGTGTTTGAGGCTAAAATTGCCTTTGTTAGTGCGTCGATACTTTTACGTATCTCTTTTAATTCGTTTCTAATGCCATTACTCTTGACATGTATAGTTTCTTTCTTCATTTCTGAATATAATTATACTTAATTACTAATTACATAAGTTACTAAATATTTAAGATCTAATGACTTTAGCCTGTTACTATATAATTATTAATAGCTTATGTCACTGTGAAGGTAAAAAATATATTAGATATATTGGGGTGAAGTGCAGCAACTATACGGAGCGTTACCGTACTCGAACTGAAAACGCTTTTCTACACCCAGCCCCACCTTGATTTCTATTTCTGTAAAAAAACTTTTAGCTTTTACGCCCCCCGGGCCTAGGCCATAGTACAGAGCTTACCGTGTATAGCAACTATACGAAGCATTCTTAACTATAAAATGATAATATATATGTAATTAATTTTACAACTTTATTATTAAATTAAAATTATATATTATGAAAACAAGTAAAAAAGTAAAAGTAACAAAAGTAAAAAGATTTGTATTATCACAAAAGAACGTTAAAGACAAAGACTTGATACTAGAGTTTACTACACACGAAGGTGTAACACATCAGTACTCACCATCTAAAGTATTCGCACAATTAAAAGATAGATTTGAAGCGATGCCATGTTGGTCTAAGTATAAAAGTTATACTAACAGTAAAAATCTACCAAGATTTGTACGAGACTTAGAAACTATTGTTTAACCAAACGACCTGAGCATGTCATTAAACTGCTTTTTTTATTATGAACTTTATAGAGATTTTAGAAACTATTTCACTTTACGGAGTATACTGTGTAGCGATACTAATGATAATAAGTATACTTAACGCCTTCTTCTTTTGAGAAGGTGTA
>CEOV01030539.1_pt1 | contig 35595 bp, 32 predicted proteins | sample 530631 | NCBI WGS metagenome assembly CEOV01 (sample SAMEA2620756, study PRJEB7988) | marine metagenome | isolation source: saline water (ENVO:00002010), including
CTTCAGATGAAAATTTTGATTATATTGATTGGCCTACTGAAACAATATCTAATCCATTTTCTTCTTACATAGAACAAGAAGGGTTTTACATCATAGGTGAAATTACTGTCGCTAATTTTGAGGTTGTAGATGCATATTCTGAATCTTTTGCAGTTGGAGACATTGGTCACATTGGTTTCAGTTCTGAGCATGAAAATGGAGTACTTTCTGGAATGGATTATAAATTCCAATATCGTGGTTGTGAATTATTCCGTTATATTACAAATCCTGTCGATTATAATTTAGATTATTGGGTTTTTGATGATGCTGGCGCTATGCTCGTTTCTGGTTCAAATCAATTAATCGACTCAAGATCCATTGATGATTATTGTTCCAATGATGAACTAGTTTCAATTTCTGGTTTGACTGTTGATCAAGGTAAAAGAAATAAGCATTATAACCTGAAATTAATGTTGACTTCAGCAGGGAATATTATCGATGAATTAAATTTAGATTTCACAATCACTGACCCAATGGCACCTAATGATGATGCAACATTAGATGTTGTTGCAAATACGGGTTTAAATGGTGTAGGAGTTGTCGATATTTTTGTAGATGAAATGACTCCTGGTCAATATTATGAGGTTGTATACACTGTTGGAATTGCCGGAGTACAACCAGAGGCTGATAATTATATCTTAATAGCTCCACCTACACAAAATATTGAAACAATTTCATTTCCTCATTTATACGATGGTTTTTACTGTATTAATGTTAAATTAATGATTAATAATTGGGAATTAAGATCAAAGTCCACTTGTTTTAATCAACAATCTACAATTGATACTGATGGGGATGGTATTAGAGATTTAGATGACAATTGTCCAGATGAAGATGCGAGCACTGGTCCTGATGTGGATGATGATGGTTGTATAGAGCACCCTGATTCAGACTTTGATGGATGGGATGATGTAGTTGAGATTGAATGTGGAACTGATCCTTTGTGGGAAGAAGAATACCCGATAGATAGTGATGGTGATGGAATTTGCGATAATCTTGATTTAGATACTGATGGTGATGGTGTACCAGATCTTATTGAAATTGAAGAAGGAACAGATCCAAATGATGATCAAAGTAAACCAAATAAACCACCTATTTGTGATATTTATTATGCATTTGAAACTTCAGGAATTGTTGTAGAGAATAATAATTTATTAATTTCCGCAATTCCTTCTGGAATTCCTACAGTTCCTTCTAATTTAACAATTACATTACCTGAAGGGAATTATTACCTAATTGCATTATGTAGTGATCCTGAAGGAGATATAGTATCAGTTAACCTAAATGGTGAAATGATAAATGCTAGTGAAGCTACAGTTGGTGCTATGATAATTATGGCTCCAGACACTTCAGAAACTGTTGAATTAATGTTATCTTATGGTGATGGTGTACATTTCCTAGCAGCAATGATTACAGTTAATTTGGAAGCAAATTCAGGTTTACCTTCTGTAGTTGACGAAACTACTGGCGAGGGGGTTCCTGGTTTCACCGGAGTAATTGGAATTATTGCATTAATTGGTGCTACAATCATTAATAATAAGAAAAAAAGAATTTAATTTAATTACAGATTAAATATTATTGATTACAGTGATTAATGATGGCATTCGAATGGCCAATGCAGGTTGAGAATTGTGCTATTTGTGGTGAAAATAATGTACATAAAATCTCGAAAAAAGGCCAATTTGGAGAAATAGTTAATGTGGTTTTATGTAAGAATGATGGATTTGTTTATCTTTCACCAAGGTGGAATCAAGAAGGATATGATAATTATTATGGACAAAAATATAGTTCCATTTTCCCACAATTTGATAATCAAGAAGAAGTTATTGAGGAGCCATATAAGTTAGTTGTAAAACGAATTAATTTATATTTTAAAAATACCCCATTAAATGCGTTGAGTATCGGAGCTGGTAAAGGATGTGTACTTCGTTTATTAGAGAAAGAAAACGAAAATTTAGACTGTTATGTAATTGAACCTTCTGAAGAATGTAGAAATTATCTTTTCGAAAATTTTGGTTACAGCATATTGTCTGATAGTATTAATTCTGAATGGCAAAAAGGGAATGAAAAAAAATTTGATATAATTATAGTTAGGCATGTTTTAGAACATTTATTAGATCCTTTAAATTCTTTAAAGAAGGTTCGTGAAACATTAACTCATTCAGGAGTGGCTTACATCGCAGTTCCAGATATGATGTCTCCTAAAGGTAGCTTGAGAAGGTATTATTTTCGTGCACCACACGTTTCATATTTTTCAAAACCCACACTATCTTATTTTCTAAATAAATCCGGTTTAGAGATTATTGAAGTTCGAGAAGAAGAGGGGGAATTATGGTGTTTAGTAAAGCGCGGCATTGTTGATTCCACAAAGAATATGAATATTGATAATTTCTCAAAACAACTACATGTGATTAAAAAATATAAAAAAACTCAAAGAATTCCCGAATTAAAATCATTTGTTGCCAGGTTGATTGGTAGGGAGTGAATGAATAAAATATATACAATTATTTGCGCTAATTCTATGGTCTTCCTTAATTAGCACCTGTCATGCGCTTTGAATGTGATATGCTAGAAGATTTTAATGAAGCATTTGAGATACCTTATGCTCAATCTCCTACTTTGGGTGAAAAAGAATTAGGTGAATTAAGAATTAGGTTACTAGAAGAGGAAGTTCAAGAATATGCTGATGCAGTACGTAGTGGGGATTTATTAGAAATTTTAGATGCTTTAGGTGATATAGCATATATCTTAGCAGGAAGTGTACTTAATCATGGGTTACAACATGTGATTGATGATGCTTTTTCTGAAATTCATCGATCAAATATGGCTAAATTAGTTGATGGGAAGGTTTTGAAAAGAGATGACGGAAAAGTCGTAAAACCAGATGATTGGAAGCCACCAAATTTGAAACAATTCTTAGAGTAATTCTTCAACCTCTTTTTCAGATAGTTCTCTAAAAGTTGCTTTTTCATTTAGAATTTTTGAATGTCCCATCGGATCAGAAAAAATTAGAGTTAATTTTATAGGAATTTCACCATTTTTCATCTTACTTATTTTTTCTAAAAGTAAGTTACATTTTTCAAGATCACTTTTTTCATCTTCATTTAGTTGATTTTTTGTTATGTTAATGGCATCAATAAATCTATTGATGACTCCTTCAATATTTGACACATAACCCGAAGAATGAATCCCTGGGAAGACTGCAAGTTCTAATTCTGGAATTTCAACAGTACAGTTAGAACCTCTGACTACTCTTGCATTTAATTCCTCAATTGAAGAAATCTCTAGAGTCCAAACACCAGGTACTTTACCCTCTGCGGGGATAAAATCAGTTTGTTTAAATCCGCAAGTAGAGCATGAGAGAGTTATTTGTGTATGTTCTCCAAAGTATGCAATTTGAGTTGAATGTGCTATCATTTTCAAACTATTCTCGTCTCCACAAACGGGGCAAGACGATTCTACGGGTGATTCTTGCATACTAACTACCTTAATTCAAAAAAACTTCATTCTCAAGACCTTTCATTCCTTTACATGAAGGAGGTAATATTAGTAATCTTGTTTCAGATAATTGTAATATTTCACCGCCCATGTCCTCAATTATAAATTGATTTAATCTAGAAACAATTTCAGATAGTATTTCATCTTCAGATAATATGTCCTTTAAATCTACCACACTTATGTCTCCATCAGATGCCCAATTAAAGAGTTGTAAGATACCATTAATTCCAAGTAAATTAGCTCTATGTATAATGAAACCGTCAGAATTTGAAACATTTGCATCAGGATATAGCAATTCTAAATCATGGTAAATAATATTTGTTTTTTTAACAGGTTTAACTTTTTTATTTAAACTTGGCATTACTACGCCTTGTAATGGTGCTTTTGAAAATGGTTTTATTGCTTGATTATTTTGTGTTTCTTCACTATCGAATAGTGCATTAATATCATCTTCATCGAAAGGAAGTTTAGTCTGTTTGTCCTCATCCACATGAGTTCTGTTTGATAGCAAGTCTTCAAGCCTTTTGTTAAAATCAGTCAGAAATATTACTTTTTTAGAATAATTTATTCGTCGGGTTGATAAACCACCTCTGTGCAGGGGTGGGTAAGAGCACAATCAATTGGTAGCTCGTTCTGGTGATAATTATGGAATCTACTATGGATAAATTAAAGACAGGTACTAGTACTTTAGGAATATGTTATGATGGAGGAGTAGTTGTTGGTGCAGACCATAGGGCTACTATGGGTCATTTTATAGCAAATAAAAGTGTGCAAAAATTATTCAAAATAGGTCCTAATTTGGCTTTGACAACTGCAGGTCTTGTTGGACATGCTCAAAGTTTATCTAGGACTTTAAATGCGGAAACCACTCTATATCAGCTTAAAAGAGGACAATCTATGACCGTTAAAGGTGCAGCGACATTGACTGCAAATATTTTACTAGGAAGACCATATTGGGTGCAACTATTGATTGTTGGTGTTGATGATTCTGGACCAAGTGTCTACAGTATTGATGGTGCAGGAGGCTCTATTCCTGATGTATATTGTGCAACTGGTTCAGGTTCTCCTTACATGTACGGTGTATTAGAAGATGGTTTTCGTGAAGGTATGAATAAAAATGATGCAATTAAATTAGCTGCTAGGGCACTACTTGCATCAGGACAAAGAGATGCAGCATCTGGAAATGGGATGGATTTAGCATATATCACACAATCAGAGGGTTTTGTTTTACTTTCAAATGACGAAGTAGATAAAATAATTACATCATTGAAATAAATTTCCCGGTTGGCCCGCCTTTAGGGCAACCCAATAGTGGGTTAAATTTGGGATAGGGTGATTAGATGAGGCTTAGTTTTCATGAAGTAAAAAGCAAAATATCAAAAATGGTTCCTAAAGATTTGGATTATAAAGTAGATTTAGAGGCCGCAACCGTAGCTATTGTTACAAATCAACCAGAAAGATTTGGCTCTAGAAGCGGTTTGACTGGAGAAATAGCGAAAGCAATCAAAAGAAGGGTGGTAATTAGACCTGATGAAAGTATATTATTATCAGAGGAAGAATCGATAAGTGAAATTAAATCAATAATTCCTGAAGAAGCTGGATTAAATGACTTTTATTTCGACCCATGTTTTTCAGAATTGACTTTGACTTGTGATGATCCTGGAACTGCCGTCGGAAGAAGAGGAGAAAACATCAACAAATTAAGGGATAAAATAGGTTGGATTGTAAAGGTTGAGCGAACACCCTCATTGAAAAGTAAGACTGTTGTTGACATCAGAGGTTTTAGAAAATCACATGCAGATGACAGAAGGAAATTATTACGTGATTTTGGAAAAAATATTTTCAGACCTAAATTGTCTGGTTCTTCTTGGGCTAGATTAACAGCTTTAGGTTCATATCGAGAAGTTGGGAGGGCTTGTCATTTAATCACTACCAATGAATCGAGGGTGATGATTGATGTCGGAGTTAATATTGCATCGCCAACAGATCCTTTACCTTATTTTAATGCACCAGAAGCATTACCATTAGAAAAAATTGATGCAGTGGTTTTGACACATGCTCATTTAGATCATGCTGGGATGTTGCCTGTATTATTCAAGTATGGTTTTAAAGGACCGGTTTATTGTACGCCTCCAACAAGAGATATGATGTTAATTTTACAGTCTGATTATCTTAAAGTCGCAGGCATGGAAGGTAAATCTCCACCTTATGAGATGGAACATGTCAGAGAGGCTATGAAGCATGTAATTGATGTTAATTGGAAGGAAACAACCGATATTACTCCAGATATTAAAATGACGATGTCTAATTCAGGACATATCCTAGGATCATCTGCTTGTCATTTTCATATTGGTGAAGGGAAGCATAATATCGTTTTCACTGGCGATTCTAAATTTGAAAAAAGTTGGTTGTTTGATGCAGCGAATGTGAAATTTCCAAGATGTGAAACATTGGTAATAGAGTCTACATATGGAGCACAAGGAGACTTTCAACCATCTCGTTTAGAAGCAACATCCGAATTACAAGAAATTATCAAACGTACATTAGGAAGGAATGGTAAAATGATTTTACCAGTGTTTGCAGTAGGGAGAAGTCAGGAAGTTATGATTGCTATCGATGAATTATTTAGGAGCGGTGAAATTAAGCCATGTACAGTTTATCTAGATGGTATGATACAAGAAGCTACTGCTATACATGCCTCTCATCCTGATTTCTTAACTAGGGATTTAAAAAATGCAATTCTTAAGGATGATGAAAATAATCCATTTAGCTCTCCTTGGTTTAGAAAAGTTCAGGGTAGAGAAATGAGAGAGTCACTTTTGATCGATCCATCTCCATGTATTGTTTTAGCAACTAGTGGTATGTTAAATGGAGGTCCTGTAATGACGTATTTCAGACATTGGGCGGCAAATGAGAGAAATGCTCTCTGTTTTGTTGGTTATCAGGCAGAGGGGACTATTGGAAGAAGACTTCAAAAGGGATTTAGTGAGGTTCAAATGTTTTACGAAGGTGAAACAATTAATTTAGAGGTAAATTGTGAATATATTACAATTGACGGATTTAGTGGCCATTCAGATAGGAAGCAGTTGTTAGATTTTGTAGATCAATTAAATCCTAAGCCTAACGCTATTGTTTGCCACCATGGAGATTATAGGAAATGTAGTGAATTGGGTAGAGCACTTCGAGAAAAATATAAGGTCAGATCGTATTCACCACAAAATCTAGAAACAATTAGATTGTTTTAATTATAGAGGCAAGTCCCATCCCTCTTCTAAAACGTCTGGGATTTTTTCATTATTTGGGTGATTCAATTCTAATTCATTGCCTTTTCTTATTTTAGTGTCTATGGGAGAAGATAATTTAATTATTTCTTTTTCCTCAAAAAGTGAGAAGATGAAAATAAATATTAATGAAGATAATACGATTGTTAATATCCAATATGTATCATTTTGAGCATTAATAATTTTGCTAAGAGATACAATAATAACTATTGTTTGACTTAAAATTAAGAAATATTTTAGTCGTGATTTGTCAAACAACATTGTCTATCTGAAGGTGGGTGCATTCATGAACCCCTAACATCACCCGTTACATCATGAGAGGTCCAAATATCTCGAGTTGTCCTGGCTGGTTAATGACTGCTGTAGCCCCTTGGGGGGAGAATCAGGAAGATGCATATGATCAAGGTCTTGTTGAGTTAGGGCTCGGAGATGCTAGATTAATTCGCGTTGAGGGTGCAATGTTGCCTATGGGATTTGAACCAATAGCTCCGGAATTACTTCCTATGGGTAGTTTGGTAGAGTGTCATTTAGCAATTGCCTACTCTTATAATGGAGGCATTGCTTCTGCGGGAGTTGCTTGGGCACATTGTAAAACTCCCGAAGGAGATCAATGTTCAATTACTGCATCTCTTTCAACTCAGCAAGATTCGATAGTAACTGATGAATTATTAAGAAAAAATTTTAGAAATAAACTAGCTAGTAGAGATTTGGAAGTTATTGAATTTGATATAGCGGTTGATGAAGTGACTGCAGGTCCTGATCACCACGGTGTAGCTTTAGCAGCATTGATTTTACCAGAAACAATGTCATTTCAACATTCAGATCAGGTAGGGAGGATTCGTAGAGGAATAACTAGATCTGCAAACGAACTTAAAAATTTGAATATGAGGGAATCAAAATCTCCTGTTCCAAGAGGGCCACAGAGAGATGACATAGATTTCAATATTTGAGTTGTGCTACAATGTCGAAAGAAATTCCTTCATATGTAGTAATTCTTTGTAAGGATTGTAATTTTTATTTTGGGAAGCATAATAAATCAAATTTTAATTGCCCAAGATGTGGAATTTTTCAAAAAAATCCACAAATATTTAGTAGGGTAGAAGATTCTAATACTTTGCATAGTTTAGTATCAGAATTAAATATTCCTGAAGAATTAAGAGATGATTTTAAAAATTTAAATGATAATTTAGAGAGGAGTACTTCAGTTGAAAATTTGATTGATTTAATTCCACTTATTCTTCGTGATGTTCCAAATTCTAGAGGTGAATTAAATTTGTTTGATTTAAATGAATTTTTGAAAAAAAAGAATATAAAATTTGATGCAAGAAAAATCATTGAAGTTTGTGAAATTGAAGGTTTATTAATACGATTAGCGGAGGGAAAGTGGAAAAAAATATCTGAATCCTTATGACTGTAATTAATGTCGGCTACTAATAAGGGCCCGTGGGTTAGTTTGGCTATGCTTGGAGCTTTGGGAGCTTTAGACCCCGGTTCAAATCCGGGCGGGCCCATTCTTTTTTTATTTATTATCTAATCTTTCTTCTCTTTTTGAGAAACTTATTGAATCTTCACTTAATTCGTCTTCATTGCCATAATTTGGGGGATTACTGACTATAATGATTATTAGAAGTCCAGATAGACATAATGACAAAGAAAAGATGGCTATTGTAACGGTTCTATTGATTTTTTCCTCTTCAGAATCATCAATATTTGAGTTATTAAGCATATTTCCAACAGGGATTAATAATGCAAAACCAACTAAAACAACAATTGGGATTAAGAATTTTCTTGGTAGTGCTTCAGACTCCATTATTATGCTTCGAATTCAATCTAGCGTTTAAATTATGTACACTTAAATCTCTATTTCTCTGAAATTAGTATTAAATTTTTTATTGTTTTTAAACAAGGTTTGAAATAGAGAATCGTATACAAATGTTTGATGGGTGAAATCATTGTTGCAATTACTGGTGCTTCGGGTGCTATATATGGTTTAAGATTAATAGAAGTTCTTTCAGATCTCGGGATTCATTTGAGAGTAATTGTGACTGAATCTGCTAAACTTACATTAAAGCACGAATGTGATTTTGAGATTGAACAATTTAAATCTATGGAAAATATAATTCTCGAAGATAACGAAGATATCGCTGCAAAATCTGCGAGTGGTTCTGCAAAAATCGATGCGATGGTAATAGTTCCATGCAGTGGTACGACTTTAGGTAAATTAGCCGCAGGAATCGGAGATAATTTGGTAACACGAAGTGCTATAGTTTCAATGAAAGAAAGACGTAAATTAATTATTGTTCCTAGGGAATCACCATTAGCTACCACCCATATTGAAAATATGTTGAAACTTTCAACTTGGGATACAGTGATTTTACCAGCAAGTCCAGGTTTTTACAATCAACCTACATCTGTTGATGATTTGATTGATTTTATTGTATCTAGAATTTTAGATCAGTTGAAGATTGATAATAATATCTCCAAAAGATGGACTGGTAATGAAATCTAAATTTTCAAGTTTGACTTTAGGATGATTTCTTAATAATGAATTTTTAGCGCTCTTTATGGCAGAGGATTTGGATTCATTGACAGTTGCAGAATTAAAACAAATCCTTCATGAAAAAAACTTGCCCGTGTCTGGTAGAAAAAGTGAATTAATTGATAGATTGATTGAAAACAAATCAAATTTTCCAATAATTCCTTTAAGCGATAAAAATATGTTTTGGAGAAGACTAAAAGAAACTAAATGGGAAACAAAAAGTGGTTATGTGTTTTCAGCATTTCATATTTTTGTCGGAGTAATTTTAATTCTTTCCACAGCAGGAATTGGAATTTATTCAGTCAATCAATTCTCGTCTAAAACTCCTGATTATAGATTAGTTGATTTTGATAGTTCTAGAGCAAGAGAATATACACAGATGTTGGTTGATTTAGGAAACCCAGGTAGATTATCAGGTTCCGTAGAAGAGCAAGCTACAGTAGATGCTATACAGCAAAATTTTACAGAAATGGGGTTGATGTTGCAATATGAAACATTTAGTGTCCCGATGTTTGATATTCTTTCAGAACCAGAATTTAGTATTTGTATACCTGGCCAATATCCTTTAGGATTTCCAAATCCCACTCCTTGTGGAGCTGCAGATATTAATGCTGAGTATACAGAATTTGAACATATGACTGATTTTGTTTTACAAGGATATTCTGGTAGTAGGGAAATACAATTCTGGCAGGATGAATTTACAATTGTAAATTTATCCGATGGTTCAGATGATTCTCTTTGGGATAATGCAAGTGGTCAAGTTGGTATGCTATGGTTAGAGTCTGTTGGTGTAAATGAGAATACTTTATTTTATGGAAAAGCTAGAGATTCAAGTTTGGCGGGACTAATAATTGCTATTACTTCTGGAAATACTTGTAAGATACCTTCATTCGAAGGAACTTGTATCCCTTTTTTCAAAACGGTTGATGTTACGGAATTAGGGACAATGCCTACTGATATCGCATTCATTATGGTCTCAAATGATGTTGCTGAAGTATTAAGCAATAGTTTTGGAAATAAAGATCAAAATGATGTTCGTATGAATTTATTTACAGATATGTTTAATGATGGGAATATGGATGTTAGAGTTCCTTGTGGTGTTTTACCCGGAATCACAGATGAATTAATCATAATTGGTGGCCATCACGATACAACATATAATGCACCTGGGGCGGTTGATGATTCTAGTGGAGTTGCAAATGTTCTGGAGTTAGCAAGACAATTTAGTATGTTATCAAATGAAATTGGCCAGTCTTATTATACAATTAAATTCTGTACTTGGGGGGGTGAAGAAGAAGGCTTACACGGTTCAAAAGCATATGTAGATAAGCATTCTATAGAATTGTCAGAAATGCTAAGACTTTATGTTAATTTTGACATGCCCCACGTTGATATTGATTTTGAAAATAGAGGTAATAATATTTTATTTTATGGTAACGGAGTCGAAGATATTGAACATCTTTCTCAAATTATTGAAGTATTTGAACAAGAACATCCAGAAATATCTTCAAAATATAATTTAGGTTATTTCTATCAAACAGATGATCAAGTTGCTTGTAGTTCTGATCATTGTCCATTTGTAAAAAAAATTAGCAAAGATATTGTTGGTAGTTATGGAGACGGCTCATGGGAGTATCACACATATCTTGATGATATGTCTAGATTAAATGAAGAAAGCTTATTCGTTACTGGCACAATATTGGGTTCATATGTTTTATATTTAGGATGGGGTGAATAAAATTGGATGAAATTAAATTTGTGTTTGTGCCATCAATTGTTAATATTGATGGTATTATTGAAGGACTTGGGATTTATTCGGAAGAGTCTCTTGCACTAGAAAAATTAAAGAAAAAACTTACTGATAATTGGTCTTCTGGGTATAAAGAAGCTCAATTAGTGATGTGGACTTTAAATTCTGATGAGAAAGAAGCTGTACCTCTAAAACATATGTATGCAAAAGTTTGCCCGATTTGTGACGAAAGAGCATTTTGGACTGATGTTGTTGAAATGAATGCTTTATGTTATCTTCCTGCTTGTCAAGCATGGATCGAACACAGTGATATTGAAGAAGAGAAAGTAGATTGTGGTTGGCCTCCAATTGGTTTTACAGCCCAATTAGACAGTTTAGAAGACGCATTATCTTCACTAAGGAATTATGGAGCAAAAATTAGGGCTTCAACTCTTCAAGATTCAGATATTTTAACTCACCGGACTTTATTAGAAGAATATGAAAAATCTCGAGAAAATGAGACTACATAGATTCTAATGGTATTATGCCTAATGCATTACATCCTCTATGTATTAGCTTACGTGAGTATTCACTCACTTTATAGTTGAAGGCATTTAATTCCCCATTTTTAATTATTGGAGAATCTCTGTAAAATAAATTGTAAGATGTAGATAGTTCAAGCATGTAATTACAGAAATGATTAGGTTTATTTTCTGAAATACTTTTTTCGATTGCATCTTCGTATCTTAATATCGTCCGTAATAGTCTAGATGTTGAATCATTAATGTCTATTTCTGAAATATCGAAATTATCTTCAATTAGCTCTAATGACTTAACTTTCTTATTTATTGAACAAGATCTCGCATGTGAATACATGATGAATGGTGCCGAATCAGCATCAAATGATAATGCATCTTCCCATTTGAATGTAAATCCTTTTTCTGGTGAAACTTTCAGAATATTGAATCTAATGGCAGAAGATGCTACTGCTTTTGCTATTTTAAAAACTTCATCTTTATTCAGTTCACCTTTTCTTTCAGAAAGAATTTTCAAAGCAATTTCCTCTGCTTCTAAAATTAAATCATCCATAAAAACTACATTGCCTTTTCTTGTAGACATTTTCCCTTCAGGTAATTTGATAAAAGCATAAAATATAACCTCAGGACACTTGATATTTAATTCATTTAATGCTACTGATACTTGTTTTGATTGTAATCTGTGATCTTCACCTAATACATTGATTAGTTTTTCTGATTGACTCCATTTCCATTGGTGATAGGCCAAATCTCTAGTTGCATATAGGCTAGAGCCATCACTTCTTTGGAAGAAAAATTTAGTGGATTTTCCGCTAACTCCTTTTTCCGCAAGTTCTAGGAATTTAGCACCATTTTCAGCTTCTCCATAAAGATCCGATTTTTCTAAATTTTTCACGATTTTATTTACAGATCCATCAATGATGAATTTTGATTCATTGGTGAAAGAATCATATTTAATACCCAATTTGGCCAATGTTTCTAACATTCCATCTAAAATTGGTTGGAATGCATTATTGAATTGTAAAAGGACCTTTTCATCCCCTTCTTCAGATTTTCTGATTATTTCGGCCAATTCATCTTCAATTTCAGGTTTCTCTTTTCTCAAAATATTTGCTGCTTGGTACCATCTAACTCTGACGTGATCCTCTTTTTGTTTCCAAATTGGATTTAAATTATCTATTCCATTATGTTCTAATATGTCATTAACTTCTTTTCTAGAAATATTTTCTAATGCCCATGATAAAATTCCTACTTGTTTACCCATATCATCCACATAATATTCTGCAATTACCTCATTTCCTAGATCCCTGTTTAATCTTACAAGGGCATCTCCTAATATCGCATTCCTTGCTCTTCCAACGTGAAATGGTCCATTTGGATTAGCTGAAGTATGTTCAATCAAAATTTTTAGTTTTTGACTTTCCTTGAAAAATGAATAATTTTCAAATAATAACTTTTTTGCTATCCATCTAGAGTCAGATGAGAAGTTTACATATCCATTTAAGGCTTTTACATTTATTTCTTTTTGAAGCAGTAAATTAAATTCATTTGCAATATTTTCAGCTATTTTTACTGGATTTTCTTTCATTATTTTTGCTAATGAAAAACATGGAATACAAACGTCACAGACATTCGTATCTCTTGGTGTTTGAATCAGAAATTCATATTCTTTAGAATCCAAACCTAGGCTTCCAAATACTTTTTCAAAAAAGGGTTTTATTTTATCGATTAATAATTTCATAAAATCAACTCATTGGATATCGTAGCATAGCCGCAATACCTCCAAACCCTCTATAGAGTGTAGCTCCTTCTTCAGTATCTGTAGAAATTAATACGGTTTTTCCGGATGATCTTGATGCGATTTCAGTTAATTCTTCAACTAGTGATTTAGAACTTTTTTCCTTAATATTTTCTCCATCACTATTGCAAGATGGGCAAGCAGGAAGAGGATCCATCCTGTTTATGCTAGTTTCCCAGTTATGTTTACAGGTAGTACATTCTAGAATTAAGATTTGTTTTCTTAAATTTTCAGATAATAACAATGTATTTACTGCACCCTGGTTTAAAGCTTCGATTACGAGTTTTTCTCCATAAGTTGCTTTAGGATATGGTTTTACAACTTCCATTAAGAATTTTTCAACAATTCTTCTTTCCCCATCAAGTTCAATTTCTTCCATTACTGATCCTGCATTTTCAACTAGTTCTCTTAGTCCACTTTCATTACTATATCCAACATCAAATCTTGTGGGTATTATCTTTTTTTGTATTTCATGGTGAAAATAATTTCTATTGACAACATAATCTTTTGTTGCTCCGGGCCCTCCAACAATGATTCCTTTTATATCTGCAATAAGGGGTAACCAATAATTACAAGCTCTTTCAGCAGATTTTTTAAAGAAATTGTGTGCTGCTTCTTCAATTAGTCTCTCAAATCTTTGGGCTGATTGCCCTCCTCTTCCGTGTTTTGATGGAACTTGAGACGGTAAGTATTCTTGAACATGTATTTTTTTCCCACTTGCGATTCCATAACATGATTCAGACCTGTCAATCACAAAGAGACCATATGATGCTTTTTCAATTAACATATCTTCAAGCTGATCTAATTCAAATGTTGAATCACATCTGTATCTAACTGATTGAATTTCTTCTGGAGGGTCATCTACTGTGATGTTAATCATTCTGGTTTTATTATTTCCAACAATTATAGCACCAACAAAGATGGCTAAACCTCTTTCACCTGCTGTTTTGTAATTATTTAATGTTGAAAGTGCTGATTCTATTGCGCCTTGGACATTTTTTTTCGTACTCTTCGATTTAATATTTGCAGCCTGTCCATGTTCATTTTGCAGTAATTGTCTTACATCAGAAATTTGTCTGTCTGGTGGTAGATATACGGTGACTAACTCTGTCCCAGAGCCTTTCATTTTCCTTAATTCTTCTAAATTAAACTTTAACTTTAGGCGTCTATTTTGCTTATCTTCATCGTCAGCCATACTACGCCCTCAACCGTGGTCGTATAACGCCCCTTGTGAATATGTCGGCTAAGTGAGACACAATCTACTAATTCCAATTATAATGGTTAATTTACAGATAAAGCAATAACCTCCATACAAAGTGTTGTGTTTGAATGTTATGCCAGATACAATCGTAATTGCTTTGGGAGGTAGTCTCTTATCTGATGATAATTTAGATAAACTTGAAACTTGGAAAATTGATTTTATTAAATTAATAAATTCTATAATTGATTTAGAGAACAAAGTATTTATCGTAGTAGGAGGTGGTAAATTGGCCAGAAAAAATATTTCTAAAGCCAAAGAGATGGGAATTAAAGACAAATTCGAATTAGATTTGATTGGGATTGATGCTACAAGAGAAAATGCGAAATCGATTATTAAATTATTTACAAATTTTAGAATTATTAATGAAAATGTTCCAAAATCTATAGATGAAGGCTTGGATTCTTTTAACAATTTTAATTTGACAATTATGGGTGGGACAGTTCCTGGACACACAACAGATACTGTTGCAATTAAAATGGCTAAGGTGCTTAAATCAAAATTAGTAGTAATTGCAACAAATGTTAGTCACGTATATACTAGTGATCCAAGAGTAGATTCTAATGCAATTCCTCTTGAAAAAATTACTCTGGAAGAGCTAGGTTCCCTTTCGGGTGTTGGAAAACCAATTCAACCTGGATCATCATTTGCAGTAGATCCAATAGGTGTTGGTATTGCTATAGAGAATAATTTACCACTTGTTATATTAAATGGTCATGATGTGGAGAATTTGAGAAAAGCAATTTATGGCGAGAATTTCAAAGGAACAATGGTTTATGGTAGTGATTAAATGGTTAATACAAAAAATCTCAGAGATGCTGTTAAAAAATCAGCAGATAAATTAGCTAAAAGCGCATCAAAGAATGTTGATGCAGTAAAAAAAGTAACCTCTGGAAAATATTCCAATTCAAAAAATTTGAAAGACCATAAACATTGTAGAGAATGTGGAAAAATGATATCTCCCTCTAGTGATAGTTTGTTATGTAAATCTCAAGTTTGTATTGATAAGTTTGAAAAGGATTTAAAAGTTAAAAAACAATTAAGATTATGGATGATTATTTTAGTAATCGTATTGATTCTACCAAATATATTAACATTTTTAGGGGTGTGAATTTGAGGATAGCGCCACTAATAATCGGAATAATTTTGATGTTAGTTACGATTGTCGGATTAATAGGTTATTCGGGTGATGGAGATGCAGATGTTCCTGTTATTCCTTGTCCTACCAATCCCTTAGAGCCTGATAAATGCTATGCGGGAATGACCCTGTCAGATTTAGAGATTCCTACACAATTTTCTATACTATCAATAAAAATTTCTATTGAATGGTCTCAATCAGAATCAACATGGGTTGGAGTAATTCCAGCGAGTGATGCTATTGAATGTCCGCCAGACGATATTGGACTAACTTCATGCGAAGCTGATGAGTTAAATTTTCAAGCAGGTGGAGCTGATTCGATAGGTAATGATGGATTAGAGTGGGATGTAAGTCCAGGGAAGTATAGATTAGCAACAGGTAGTGTTAGTTCTGAAGCAAATCCTTCTGTTGCAAATATTGTTAGTTATGAATATGATGTAAGATTAAACTTATTTATCGCATTTTTCACATTTACATTTAGCAGTGCAATGCTAGTCGCAGGTTTTGAATTTTAATTGTCTAAGTCTGATCTGTACCAACCTTTGGGTAATTCAAGAGGGTTCTCATTTTCCGAGTTTTTAATTTTATTAATCATAAAATATTTTAATGAATCCAATCCAAAATTTTCTTTAGTACTAATCATTATATTGCCTGTTTTATCGTTTCTTATGAATTTAATTTTAGTTATATCGTATTCTTCAAAGTCTAGGTTAGTTTCTAATGACTTGTATTCCTGCAACTCTTTTTCTTCAATATACATTAAATCTGCTTTAGTTTCAATAATTAATATTTCTTTTTGTTTTAACAACTTTTTTACGTCTTGTAATAAACTATTCTGTTCTTCTATTGTAGTGCCACATTCTTCTGTATAATCAATAACAAACAAAACAATATTCCCAATATGTTCTAATGCTGCTATTGCTTGTAGTTCAATACTATTCCTTTCTTTCATTGGTCTATCAAGTAGACCAGGAGTATCTACAATTTGATATCTCAATCTTCTATGTTCGAAATGACCTAGGTGTAATTGTTTTGTAGTGAATGGATAAGATGCAACTTCTGGATTTCCAGTTGATAATGAAGAAATTAAAGCAGATTTACCTACATTTGGAGCACCAGTGACTACTATGCAAGGATTGCTGTAATCAATTGAAGGCAATTTTTTTAGTGTTTCCCTTGCAGAGTTAAGCCATTCAAGACTAGATGAGGTTTGATTTACAATACTACTGATTCTGCCATATGCTTCTCTTCTTGTTTTATGCATAAATTCGATATTACCTGTTTTAGTAATTTTATCTATATTTTGTTTAGCAACAGATCTAATTTGTTTAGAACACCATTGTAGCATACTCAAATTATGTTTGTAATTATCCAAACCTACAGCAGCATCAATTAATGCAATATCAAATAATTCAAGTTGTTCAATACTTGGCCAATTTTGTACGTGACTCATTAATTGCTCTGCCATTGTATCAACAGATGCTTGAATCATTCTTGTCATTTGTTTTTTGACTCTAAATGTTTTATTCGGGTCATATACATTATCGGCGGCTTTTCTAGCGTTTGTGAACCCTTTATCTAGGATCTCATCAGAAAATGGAACTGTGACCAGTTTTTTCCATGCTACACCAGACATACGCTCTCCTCTTGAACATTCGTAAATGTAATCTTTTTTTAGCGAGATGGTATATTTTGTAAATAGAGTTGTTTTTACAGGATGAACTTTTCCGAGTGTCAGGTGATATAATGACAAGTCGAAGAAAAAGACGTTCAGAGGTAAATTTACCTGATTGGGCAATACCTCTTTGGGAGGAATTAGGATGCCCTGATTTACAAGCTAACTCAGATGTTTTAGAGGGCTCATTATTAAGTCGAAGACATGGATTAAGAATGGACGATATTATCGAAATAGAATTAGATGCTAGAGCATATCCTAAGGATAGCGATTTAATCATTCGTGGTAGATTAATGTCTAGTGGTAAAAATATGATCGAAATTAAAAGTAATGATGGTGAAGTTAGTTATGTTGCTAAAGATGTTATTGTTAGGATGAAGTTAGTTGCGCACATGAGACCACCATATATTGACGATGAAGAATTAATTGCATATGAAAAAGAAGATCAAAAAAGACGTACTAAATTACATGAACGAATCGAAAAGAAAACCCAAGGTGGGAATGATAGTCATTTGTGGGGATAATATGGAACTTTATAAAAAAAAATGTATTCCTTGTGAAGGTAATATGCCTACTTTAGAAAATGATAAAATTGATGAATTAAAACTCGAAATTCACTCAGAATGGGTTGTGATTGATTATCACCATTTGAAAAGAGAATTTAAATTTGATAATTTTCAAAAAGCATTAGACTTCGTAAATATTGCTGGAGAAATTTGTGAAAATTCAGGACATCATGCTAATTTTGAATTGGGATGGGGTTTTGTTAAAGTATTAATCTGGACACATAAAATTGATGGTTTAACAGAATCAGATTTTATATTAGCATCAATTATTGACCAATCTGTTACAGGTTGATTTCAATGTCAGAAGTTCAAAAGAATATTATCGGCAGAAGGACCGTTTATCGATTTATAGAAAAAAAAATACAAAAATCATCTTTAGACAATGCGTTTGAGGCGGCTCGTTTTGCACCATCACATAAAAATACAAATCCTTGGAGATTTTATGTGATGGGAGAAAAAACAAGAAATACATTGGTGCCCATTGTTGAAGAATTATCTAGGAAAAAATGTATTGATAATGGATTAGAAATATCTGATGATGTCGTTGAAAGAGCCAGAAATAAAATACTCAAAATTCCCGTTTTGGTTGCAGTAACATCTCAGTTATCTCCTGATGATTCATTTAGACAAGAAGAAGATTATGCTGCAAGTGTTTGTGCTATTCATAATTTCGTACTTTCTTTATGGGCGGAAGGAATTGGTTCTCAATGGAGCACTGGATCAATTACAAGACATAAAATAATTTATGATGCTCTCGCAATTTCTCCAGAGAAAGAACGTGTAATTGGTTTACTTAAGGTTGGTTATCCTGAAAAAATTCCTGAACCAAAAAAGAAAGATCTTTCGGAAATAAGGTTTTATCTTGATTGAAATTATATAATTTGAGTTTCCATAAGTGATAAGTATTCCAAACTAATAGAATAACTTAAACAATGAAATTAATGCAGAAGTATACATTATAGTATAAGCAAGAATAGAAACAGATTTGTCTGAAAGTTCTATCTTAAGGTATCTATTTGACAAACCTCCAATAAATGTCCCTTCTTTTTCAACATTATTTCTTAATTTCTTCTCGATTTGTGTCAGTATGCACTTACCGTCATTAGTTTTCCAGTGGATATGAAATAGTGGCACCATGATTAGGATTGAGTATAAAACAAATACATTATTTGTTATCCATCCAAATGTTGTATAAAATATGATTGCTATATGTATAATTTTTACAATATCTGCCCTTAAATTTAGTTCCATTTTTCTCTCTCACGCTGTCTTATAAGTATCTTGATTAACTTCAAGTAAAAGGTTCTATGGGTAGTTCAATTGATTAATGGAGAGTTAGGTTGATTTAATCTTCTTTCAGATTCAACAACATCTAGTTTTCTTGTTATAAATAGTCCAAAAATAGAATATGTTAAGAAATATATGTAATGTTTACTAAATAAAATCATTCCAAATAAAGAGAAAATAGTAGTAAACCAAATTATACAAAAAGTTATTCTTAATTTTTTAGATTCAGTTCCTCTCCCCAATACATACCATTGCCAACCTCTTTTCCACAGACTTTTAAAAATCAATAACGAGACTTTCGGCAAAAATCTTCTAATTTTTAATTTTGATTTTTCTCCTTTGTAGATACTTTTTACTTCAATCTCCTTTAATTTAAAACTCCTTCTTCCTGATTCTAAAAGCCACCAATTTGTATATCCATAATCATCCCATTTCGTATTGAAATCCCAAATTTTGATCATTTCTAAATTAATCGCTCTAAAGCCAGATTGTGTATCATTAATTTTTGGATATCCACTTGCAACTCTCATTAATTTTTTAAGTAAGTAACTACCAATTTTTCGTATTTTTGGCATTCCTTCTAAACCAACTCTATTTCCCTTTACATGATCTACTGAATTATTAACAAGTGGTTTAATTAATTCTGGAATATCATTTGAATCCATTTGGCCATCTGAATCCATTATAATTACTATCCATTTATTCTTATTTGGGAATTGTTTTTTTAGTTGATTATTTTTATCTAATTCAATTATTTCTTTAAGTCCTCTAACGACTGCAGATCCTACTCCCTGATTTTCTTGAGTAATTATTTTGTAATTTAATTCTGAAATTCCATTTCCAAAATTACTTCTATTAGATTCGATAAAATGTTTATTTGCCGTCTCTAATGTTGAGTCAGTAGAACCATCGTTAATGAATAAAATCAAATCAACTATTTCTGGAATTGAAGAAATTGTGTCTTTTAGATGTTCTTCCTCATTATACGCAGGCATTATTAACGCTACACCATACTGTTCTGACACAACTTCCGGAATAGTTATTTATTTTCAATTTAGTTGATAAATGGTATATCTTTTCAAAAATTGTATAACTACTTACATTTAGCATGTAAGCGTTAGGATGCAAATCTCATTTATCTATTCAAATCAAATTTATAAAGTCAGCTCATTTGTATTATTTGCAAAAAAGTATGTTGATGTTGTAAATGTGATTAGTTTTGAATTTAATGAACAACTCTCTGAATATTGTAATAAATTAGGTGCTAATCTTTTGTTTTTTAGTAAAAATGATAATTTTTATTCTAAAACTTTAGATAATAACTCTTGTAATAAGATGATTTTTATTAATTTAGAAGAGATTAGTTTTAGTAAATTAGATTATATTTTAAATTATGATAGTTCTAAAGAAGTAGATGCTTATTTTGTTAAGCAAAAAAATAATGTTAAAATCATCAATAATAAAGAGAAGTGTATCAAAAATTTAGAATCAATCAAAAACCTATCTTGGGTATATTTTAACAAAAAAGGTATAGATGAATTTACAAAGAATTCTTCTTTTAGTGATATTGAATCAATAAATTTTAATTTAGATGAATTTGCAGAAACTACTAACAAAAATAAATTAAAGTCACAATGGAGTATTTCTAGATTGAATAAACCGTTATTATATTTTGGAATTCCTGGGATAATTTTAATTTTTTCATCTTTTATTCTAGTTTCTAATGTAGTTTCTAGGTATGATTCTATAGATTCTGTTTCACTTGGAACAGCTATAATTACTGTAGGTACTACTGTTATCGGTACGTTATCATTGATGTCGGCAATAATTTCCTATGTCTTAGGGAAGCAAACAGAGTTTTTATTGACAAATTATTCTCAATAGGTGTAATTATGTCGAAAGGTTTAGTTTGTTTTGACATGGATGGTGTCTTAGTTGATTATCTCTCAACATGGGAATGGGTATATGATAAATTGAATTTATCTAATGAAGAGGCGTATAATGCTTTTCAAGATGGATTGATAACTGAGTGGGAATGGATAAAATATGATTTAGATTTAATTCGAAGTGCATTGAAAGAAGATATGAATAATGATACTTTACACCAATTATTGGAAGATTGTCCACTAATGAAAAATCTGAGAGATTCAATACAAGATCTTCTAGATTATGGTTTAGATGTTTCAATAATATCTGGAGGGATGCACCCAGTGGCTCATAGGATTGCTTCGAATTTTATTACTGGTAATAAGTGGATTCCACGATTTGGTGGCATAGATAAAATTAGTTCTGAAAAATTTTGTGATGGTTTTGATACTAAATTATATGTTTTTACAAATGGTTGGAATTATTATTCTGACGGAGAAATACCAGAAAAAGGGCGATATCAAGTTCAATTGATCGCTAAAGGTTCAATCGTTAGTATCTTACAGAGAAGATTGTCTGTACCTATCTCAAGAACTGTCTCTATAGGTGATAGCAAGCAGGATTCTAGTATGTTTGATTTTTCTGGATTAAAAATTGCTTTTAATACACGACATGAGGAACTTATTGAAAAATGTGATATATTTATCGAAGAAAGAGATTTAAGTTTAGTAAGTAAAAACATACTAAATTATTTTAATTCACTAGAATAATTAAATTATGGAGTAACTCTTCTAGAATCTCTTGGGAATGGAATTACTTCTCTAATATGATCTGCACCTGAAAGCCAACTACAAACACGTTCTACACCCATTCCAAAACCCCCATGTGGGACTCCTCCATATCGTCTGATATCTATATAAAATTCGTAGGGATCTCTAGGGGTACCTTCTTCATCAATTCTTCTTAGAATCTCTTTCTCAGACCATGTCCTCTCTCCACCTCCTATTATCTCACCATAACCCTCGGGTGCTAATAAGTCGTGACATAGAACATATTTTTCGTCATCAGGATCTGGGCGATGATAAAATGGCTTAGCTATTTTGGGATAATGGGTTAAGAAATGTGGAACATCAAAATCTTGGGTTAGTATTTTCTCTTTTGAATAATCTAAATCCTGACCCCATTCTATTTCAACTCCCATTCCTTGTAATCTTTCTACTGCTTCATCATATCTCATTCTAGGATAAGGTGTATCAGCATATCTTGAAATTAAATCAAGATCTCTTCCTAAACTCTCTAATTCTTCCGATCTTTCATTCAGGATTGTTTTTGCAATGTGTCTAACTAAAGCCTCTCCATGTTCCATTATTTCCTTATTTCCTGCCCATGCCATTTCCATTTCAGCATGCCAGAATTCGGTAAGATGTCTGCGAGTTCTTGATTTTTCGGCCCTGAAAGAAGGTGCGATTGTGTAAAGTCTCTCCAATGCTGGCATTGCAGCTTCTGCATATAATTGCCATGATTGTGTAAGATATGCTTTCCTTCCAAAATATGGGACTTCAAAAAGAGTCGAACCCCCCTCCACTGCTCCCGCAACAAAAGATGGTGCTTGGTATTCAATAAAATCACGTTCTCTGAAATAATTATGAACTGAACCAAAGATAGTTGAACGAATTTTTAGCATTGTTGTCATTCTACTTGTTCTGAGGTAAAGATGCCTGTTGTCCAGTAAGAATTCTGTTTCTCCACCTTCAGTTTGTTCCATTGCAGATTCTGTAATTGGGAATGGATTTTGTGGATTAACAGCACCGATTATCTCTCCAGAATTAATTATTAATTCATGCCCTCCTGGTGCTCTATCGTCTGATTTAACCAAACCAGTTAATTCTACACTAGATTCAATTAAAGCATTTTTTAGTGATTCAAATTGTTCTTCTTTCATGTCTACTTTTTTAGCTACACATTGTATTTCTCCAGTGGAATCTCTAATAGTCATAAAAATAATTTTTCCACTACTTCGATGTCTCTTGATCCAGCCTTTTAATTCAATTATTTCTCCATTGAATGAACCTGATTGTACATCTGAAATCCAAAGAGTCTTTGCCATACATCACGTGCGAACTCAATCATTCATTTGAAACAGACGCATAAAAGTTGTACACAAATCAATCTAATTTATCAATTAAATAGAAAAAGGTCAAGAGAGTTAGTCTGTTGAGAGAATCAAGGTAGAACATATGTCTATTGTTGGAGTTGGTTCTGATTATACTAAAAAACTAGCATTATATTCAATAGGAGGCAATGCCTTAAGTGATCCTTCAAAACCTAAAAACGAACAAAATAATCATGCCTTAAAATTAGTTTTAGAAGATGTAATTGATTTACTTGAAGCGGGCTTTAATGTAGTATTAACTCATGGAAATGGACCTCAGGTTGGTGATTTATTAGCTCTTGAAGAGAAGGGACTAGATTCAAAAAGAGTACGAACAGAATTATCAACTTGGGTAGCTGCTACGCAAGGTATGATTGGTCACGAATTATCAATGGAATTAGATTCATTATTAAGAATTAAATCTAGACCAGAAAGGACAGCTGTTGTTTTGACTAGAGTTCTTGTTGATGAAGATGACTTCGCATTTGTAAAACCAACTAAGCCAGTTGGTCCTATAATAGATGAAAAAAGTAAATTGAGTGATGACTTAAAAGTTTCAAAAACAGAAAAAGGACTTCGTAGAGTTGTTGCATCACCTCATCCTATTGAGGTACTCGATCTTGAATTGATTTCAAAATTAGTTGAATTAGATGCAGTGGTGATTTGTGGTGGTGGCGGTGGAATTCCAATTGCTATTAACGGGGTATGGAAAGGAGTGCCTTCAGTAATTGACAAAGATCGCTTCTCTGCTCTTTTGTCTATTAGTTTAGATGCAGATGTTTTTATCACATCTACTGCAGTAGATCAGATAGAAACGGGATTTGGAACTAAAGAATCTAAAAAGATTAGCGAAATTAAATTAAATGAATTAAAAATATTATATGATAATGATGAATTTCCAGAGGGTTCTATGGGCCCTAAAGTTGAAGCGATGATGTCTGTGGTTGAAAAATCTGAAAAAACTAGAGTTGTTTTATGCTCTCCTGGAAATGCTTTAAGAACCCTAAGAGGTGAATCTGGAACTAATATAATTAAGGGATAATCTAAAGAATGAATCGCTTACGGCAAATGGGCCTGTAGCTTAGTCAGGTAGAGCGACGGACTCTTAATCCGTAGGCCGCGGGTTCGAACCCCGTCAGGCCCGTATCTAATTACTAATGATTTCTAGACCATTTTTACCTGCTAAAACCACTATGTTAGCAATATTACAAAAAAGTCCACAATCTAAAACTCCAGCTAATTTATTCAAATCAGATTCCAACTTTTGCGGGTTTTCTATAGTTTCAAGATGTAAATCTAATATGAAATTACCATTATCTGTAATGAATGAGTTATTATTTTGATTTCTTTTTTCTATTTTTGATTCTGGTAAACCAGTTATTTGTGAAATTTGCCTCCTTGTTTCTTTCCATGAGAATTGAATTACTTCAACTGGTAGCGGAAATCTTCCCAATGATTCTACTTTTTTTGAATCATCGGCAACTACAATCATTTGTTTTGATGCTTGTGCAATAATTTTTTCACGTACCAGCGCACCACCTCCTCCTTTAATCAATGTGAGATCTTTATCGAATTCATCTGCACCATCAATTACAAGATCTAAACCATCGAGTGAAGAAAGTTCATGCAGTTGTATGCCATTTTCTATAGATAATTTTTCTGTGGCAATACTTGTGGGGACGCACATGATTTCTAGATTTTCTTCTTTAATCCTTCTTCCAAGTTCCAATATAGTGTATTTTACTGTCGAACCTGTCCCTAATCCTACTTTCATTCCATTTTTAACGTACTTTGCTGCATGTATTCCCGCCGTTTTTTTAAGTTCTTCTTTACTGCTCACAAGTACTTGGAGTTGAACTCAGGTGATATTAATTACTAATTTCGGCCCCATAGGGGCCGTGAAAGGTTTGACAAACCTCCAATGATGTCGGTGTGTTATGGAGAGGAGATGTCATGGTAATAATTTTCTAGCATCTCTCTTGATTTTTTTAGTTTTTTTAAGCCCTTTTTCTGGAATTATTGTTTTTGAAGATGAATTGACATTATCTCAAGAAATTAGAAATAAATCTTCAATTTTGATTGGAGATTCAAAGATTGTTGAGGTTTCAGGTCATCCAAATCCTTCTTCCGATGATTTTTTAATAAATATTCCAAAAAATAATGCCCTAGATTCTTTAGAGTTTGATTTAGAACCGTTAGTTTACACTCCGCCTCTTGGTTATAATAATCATCAATGGGAGTCTCAAAATGATTGGTCAAGTTTTGTTACTACACCAGATAATGTTGATTATAATAAAACGGGATTAAGGATTAATTCTCCACCTCCGAATTGGGACTTTGAACAATCAACTCATGGATGGTCATTAGACGCTGCGGGTGGTTGGGCTTGGGGTGTTGATTCAGTAGGTGCTCATGCTGGTTCTAAAGCGATCTATACTTATTTAGGACAATATCCTAACCAAATGGCTACTACCTATTATGCTACATCACCTAGTATTGATTGTTCTTCATGCAGCGGTGGTTGGAGTGTTAATTTTTGGAAGTTGTTAGGAGTTGAAAGTAGTTCTTGGGATCATGCATATTTCCAAGTTAAAGGATTGAATGGCTGGACTACAATTTGGCAAAACTCTGGTTCTGTAATTGATAGTAGTTACTCATATCAATCTTACAGAGTTGATTCCTATATTTCAGGAAATAGTGATTTTAGAATTAGATTCGGTTTAGGCCCTACTGATTTTAGTGTGACTTATGATGGTTGGAATATTGATGATGTTTCAGTAACTCCAGTTTCTGGCTCTGGTACGGGTGTGGCTAAAGTTGATGGTTCAGGCCATGCAAATTGGACTTCAGGACCAATAGGTCATAAATTTGGAGTACATGTAAATAAAGAAGGACCGTATGGATTATTAAATATTTTAGCGGAAATTCCAGATAATTCAGGATTAGATTGGACCGTACTTGATTGTAGTAATACATTTACACCAATTTTAGGCTACGAAGGAAGAATTGAATTATTTGCTGATTTAGGCGGAATTGATTGGGTAAAACATCCATGCATAAAGATAAAAATACATTTATGGAGCCAAAGTCCTACATCTCCAATTATTAATTCAATAAGCCTTGGTGGTAAATGGATTGATAATTTTAATCAAAACCCCTTGGATAACGGTTGGGTTGGAAATATTAATTGGATTCAAGGTACAATTGAAGGTAATGGTAATCTTGAATTTCCAAAAATACATTCAATTAAACCAATAATTTCTATGGATTTAAATATTGATATTTCAGGAATTGGTCAATTACAAATGTCAACTAATAATGAAACTTGGTATAATCTATCTAAAATTGATATTATTGATTTAGAAAAACCAACAAAAGTAGTATATTTGAGATGGATTTCTAATTCAGGCAGTTGGTCTTTTGGTAATTTAGATATAAGTTTTGGGACTGGATTTTTTCCCCTCCTTCCTGTCATTGATATTAGAAATGATATGAGGAATGAGTGGAATTTAAGGTGTGAAACTGGTTATTGGGGTTCACAAGACGTTTGGGATGATTGTACACGCTCAAAATCTATTTTATTATCTGGCGGAGCGCCTCAGTATACTGATTTTTGGATACCTAAGAACGAAATTAATGAAATGTGTATGGATTTAATCCCTGAGTCTGGTGAAATAATTGATTTAGATGTTGAAATAAGATTAGGAACATCAATTATTTACAATAAAGAGATAGTATCTAATTTGGGTACCTATAATTTATGCCTTACCGAATCTCAAATTAATAGTATAAATGAAAATATTTCTTTAAGTTCAATTGTTTGGGGTGCAGAAGGACAAAATTTTGTACAAGGCAAATTGAAATTAACAGGTTCATCTCAAAGAATAATTATAGCAGCTTTAGATATCTCATACAACCCAGTTGTGGAATTTAGGGAGTACTATGACACAAATATAATCAATACAATTAATGATTTATCTTCTATTTCAAATATCGTAAATGGTTATTACGAAATACCTATTACAATTAAATCAAATTATGAATCTAGATTACTTGTAACTTTAGTTGATCAACATTCTACCCCAGGCTTAATAACAAAGGAAACTTCAATATATAATAATAGTGAACCTTTGGTTTCTAGTGAAAAATGGATAGAATTAGAATCAAAACATTCTGTTTCAATTGGATCAATTAAATCTATCAATTATGAATTTAATTCTAAGAATCATTATTTTTCTCTTGATTTTCCAATAGATGGAAGCCCTTACCTGGCTATTGGTGATTATGACTTAATAGAATTTAATGAACATTCTTTCCAATATCTTGAGGATAATGAAAATATTTCCAAATTTAAGTTTAAGATTAAACCTCTTTGGGATGATGACACGAATCTTGAAATCAAGGTCAGATTAGTTAGAGATGATAGAGTTAAAAGTATTCCTGAAATAATAAAAATCGGCACAAATGGGCATAAATCTGTAGAAAATGATGTAGAAATAAAATCTTGGTCAGTACTTAATGACTTGGGAGATTTAATACCGATTGATATGCCATATCTTAAGTCTGGTTCAGATGTTGTAATTGAGGTAAATGTTGGTTTTGAAGAGTTCTCATCTTCTGAGCATTTCCCTAAATCTGGTGATTTAGAAATTATTGTTATGGAAAATGAATTTGAAATTGCCCGAAGTAGTAATTTTACAGATGGGAAGGTTAGTTTTGTTCGTTCTATACCTTTTGGTCCTGGAAATTTAACTTATGAAATAAAATTAAACCCCTTATCTTCTCAACTAGATGTCACAGATATTGTAACTAATAGAACTTTTACAGCTGACTCCTTAGCCCCGCAGTTAATTTCTAGTACAATAGAAAGGTATGATCATCGCCACCCTTCGAAAAATCAAATACTCGCTTTTGATATTTTTGATCGACCGGTTCTGCCAAATGTGTTGAAAATTAATCTTTGGAGGGAATGGGTTGATGATATTAACCAAGATGGTCAACCTTCTTTAGAAGAATACTGGTCTAATACAATGTTTAGTCCAGCAAATCTTTCATCCTCAATTGGTCGTTATTCATATGTTTTAGATGATTCAGAGGCGCCCGTAGGAGGTCTTGTTTATGGATATATTAGTGGTTCTGATTCTGCAGGAAATATGTTGGTTGGTGGAGGTGGAGGAACTTTGGGAGATGAATTATTTGTTTACCAGGTTAAATCCGATGGTTCTCCTCAAGTGCTAACAGGGGATGTTTCATGGAATAATTCAGGAACAATGTGGTTAAATCCAGATATTGAATACGAATTAAATTTGCCATTTAATGAACCGAATGGAATAAGTGATATTGAGTATGTGATTTTTGATTTAGCTGAGTTTACAAATTCTGATGGAATGAGGATAATTTGGAATTCCTCAGAATCTAGATGTGAATCAAATGGAAACATTTTAATTATCTTATCTTGTAATATTTACTCTAGAAACTCCTTTTTTGGTCCTTTCAATGAACAATTAGAATTTAGGATTAATTTCAAGATCAAATGGAGTTATTTAATTGATGAATCTTATGTACATGAACCATCTATAGAAATTATTGATAGAGCTGGTTATAGTTCAATAATGACCTTACCTCAGTTAAGATGGAGATTTTCTAATCAAATTTGGATTGATTCTAATGATTTGGAATTAAGTACAGATATAGGTTCTAAAATAGAGAATAATTTATACGTTTTACCCGACAATTTAATTGGTATCAGAGGTTCTTTCTCATTTTCTAGAACAGGTAACCAAGTTTTTACTCCTATTAATGTTGAGATCGGTATTGGTTTTAATAAATTGGTCAATATGACTGATGGTGGTTATTTTTATTTCGAATTAAGCACTCCTTCTCTTCCTGGAAATTATCCACTATCAATCAATTTAATTGATTTGAATAAAGAAGTTTTTGATTCTAATGAGATGCTGAAAACATGGATTATTGTTGATAGTCAAGCACCAAAAATTGAACAAATTAGTTCTCCAAGACCAGATATTTCATTGTCTAGGGAAGAAATTGAAAATTTAGTGATTGAATTTAGAGTAAAAGAAACAATTAAACTTATTCCCGAGTCCATTGTAGTTCACTGGTCTGTTAACAAAATTACTGAAACTCCAGAAAATTATTTGATTTCTGGCATTATTGAAAATTTTGATTTTGAAGATCCGATAGCTGGTAGTCATTCAATTTCAGTATTACTTCAACTCAATGAATTAATTAATGGACTTCCTATTGATGAAAATTTAGTCTTTAATATTTGGATAGGGGGTTCAGATGCTTCTGGAAATATTATTTCTGATGATGGTAATGATGTTTCATCTCCATTAGAATCATGGATAATTTTACCTTATCAGCCGATTTTAGTAATTAGTGATATAACTTATTCAAAATATGGAGGTATCTCAATTGGTGATCCGGTAAAAGTTATAGTTACAGTTGAAAATCAGGGAAATGCTGATGCTTTAACTAATTTAACGGTTTTAGTAAAAACATCTAACAGAGAATATATCATCTCTAGAGAGCCAATTACAGTAGAAATTAATTCTAAATCTAGTGTTGCGCTTGATTGGGCGCCTGATGAAACAGGTATTCAGTGGATTGAGGTTCGTTGGAACGATGAATATCTTGGTGAGGGGTCTTTAGTTTCTGTATCAGAACCAGATACATCTTTATTTTCTAGTGTCGGTGGTTCTAATTCTATTTTTGCTGGAATTTTTATATTAATTATAATTGTAATTTCATTATTATTTATTTTGAATGGAGGCGATGATGAATATTTTGAGGAATATTATGAGGAAGAAGATGAGATTATAATTCCAGAAAAGAAGACTGAACTACCAAAACTTCCTCCTTTGCCTCCACCACCAAAGATCAATCAAATCGTAAAAAATACTGAATCAGTTGTAACATCGGTTCCTGTAAAAATTAATTCTGTTAAGCAGTGGACTGATGAAAAAGGCTATACTTGGAGAATTGAGGGTAATAATCCTGCAAAATGGTGGGATGGCAACTCTTGGAAAGATGTTTAATTTGAGGGAGTGGAGAGTAAGCCCCTTTCTGTTCACCTTTCGGATGACCGCATTCAACTATGCGTCCTACCCTTCCCTAAGCGTGTAACCTTGATGGGATTGTTTGGACTTGCTCCGATGAGGATATTCGTTTCAGCAACTATAGAGCAACCTCCTCTTTTCAGATTCATCGTTAACACCCTAAATTGTTCGTTTCTAATATATTGCCAGCCATTCCTGACTCCATTTCTGGTCATCTTACACTATGGAGAGGGGACTTTCCTCAGGGTCTAACCCTGTCAGCGGTCCTTCCACTCCCTCATATTTCGAAAAAAGTATTACTTTTTGAACTTCTCGGTAATTAATTTAATTAAAAAATCTAATCATTCAATAAAACAGCATCTTTAACAACGTCATCGGAAGTATCAACTAAGGCATCTCCTTCGAATTTAATCCAAGTTCCTTTACCTGAAATTCGTGATTTTGTTTCATACCAAGCAGTAATAATGGCAGGCAATAAGAATACAGAAGTTATGAAGGCAAATCCGATTAATAGAAACATTAACATGAAGAAATTTTCTAATCCTGGAAAAGCCACTAAGAACCCTGCTGCAATTCCTGCCATGGTAGTCGCACTTGTTTCAAAGATTGTTTGACCCGTTGATTCTATAGAGCGCGCTAAACCAGTTGGTGTTTCTCCTTCTTCTCTTATTCTTTCAATCATGTGAATACAATCATCAACACCAATTCCAAAAACGATACTACCAACCATTGCTGTGAATACGTTTACATTTACATCTCCACCTCTCATTAACAAAGGTTGCCACAAAATTACAATGGCTACAGGAATCATTGTAGTAACACCTATTCTAAAATTTCTAAAAACAATAACTAAAAATCCAGTCAATACGAATAAAGTAACAATTGTTGTTAGTGCTTGAGTGTCGTGAATTCCCTTGTTAATATCTAAGGAAACAGGTAATCCTCCTGTTAATTTACTAGTCCTTGTATTTAGTAAAATTGATTCTTCTGCTAAAATTATATCAATTTCATCTCTTAACCCTCCGGCTGTAATTAAATTCATGTATGGTTGTTCAACATAAACTAGGGTTTTAGTTTCATCTTCATTCATTAGCATTGATCTAACTTCTTCACTTAATGTATCTAATGATACATCTACGAGGTCTCCTCGTAATTCAGCTCTTGAACCAGGGTCTACTTGTTCCATAGCAAATAATGATGCACATAAGGGGATTTCTGAAAGTTCAATATTACTGTCGCCGTCCCATTCCCAACATTCACTATGTAATATACCCCACAAACTATCCGTATATACATTATTTCCATCTAATCCAATGGTGACATAAATACTTTTTAGAAATGTGATTAAACTTGTTGTAGTGGTATTATCTACACTAGAAACTTTATTTTCAACTAAATTTATTGTATCAAGTACTGGAAGGTCTCTAATTTGAGAAGTTCCATTAAATGAACTTCTTTCCTCTGCCGAAAATATGAACATACTTGTCTGGCCTGATTGAAATTCGACCGAATAGTTAGCTAATGTCTCAAGAGACTCTATTCCTTCGGGCGCTTCGGATGAACCAGCAATTGGTTTACTTAATTCCTCTTGCATATACATTAATCCCCATCCAGAGAATAATGCAGTAATAATTAATATTACAGCAAAATATCTCACAGGTAGTTTGCCAATATTTTTCCATGATGATGGATTAGCTCTTTTATTAAACCTTAGTAACCAAGCAAGAACTGGAACTAGAATCCCAGAAAATATCAAAGTACATAGAATCCCTAAAACAAGTGTAATTCCCACAGTTCTCATGGGAACAATAGGCACTAAACCACTAATTGTTAGTACTCCAAAACCAATCATTGTAGTTATTGCCGATAATAAAACTGCTTTTCCAGTGGTTCCCATTGTTTCCATTACGGCTTCCCTGAATAAATCTGAATCCCAGCTATCAGGTAGAATTTCTTCAGATTTACCCAATTGTCTAGATTTATAGTTTCTCTCGTGAATTTCATCTAATATTCTTCTTCTTGATTCTTCTATTCGATTAACAATGTGTAGTGCATAATCGACTCCTAATCCTACAAGAATTGGTCCTGCAGAAATTATCATCGGTGTGAGCATGACATCAAATACAACAGTAGAGCCAATAGTAACCGCCAAAGCCATTATAATAGGAATACCTGAAATTAATACGATTTTCCAACTTCTATGTAGTAAAGTAACTATTCCTACAACAAATACTAAACTCCATGGCATTATTTTTGTTAGATCATCGTACACCTCGTCTGAAATATCTTCTAAAACTTTAGTTAATCCCGTAAGTGTCATAGATGTTTGAGATGAAAAGCCAACAGAGCTTCTATTATCAAGAATATTTTGAGTGTGTATATGTATTTCTGAAAAATCTTTATGATCTGCATCTGAAAGGTCATGTCTCAAACCAATCAAAATGAATGTTGTATCCCAAATTCCATCATTGTTTGAATCATAAACCATCCCCGATAATGAACCTTCTAATCTTGAAACAAGTTCATCAATTCTATCTTGATCAGGAATACTATAACTTCCCCAAGGTCCTTGGTCTGTTTGTGAACAAGGAACTGAAAGTGGGACTCTTTCTTCTAGTCCATGTTCGCAAAGAGATTTGACAAATCTGCCATCACTACTGTTCGCCTCCTTAATTATTTGTGAAATAGATAGAACCCAGACAATTCCATCCTCCCTACCACGATCGTCTTTTTTGTAATCTAAGCCTCTTCTTGTAGAACTTTCTCCTATGTTCTCATCATCTCCCTCAACCCAACTAATCTCTTTTAGGATAATTTCATCTGTGACATTTAAACCTTCATTTTGATATTTTGCATTAGTTGTTTGGATATATATTAGTGATATGTCTGTAGACCATTGTTCTCTTACTTCTAGTAAAAGATCGGTTGATTCCGCACCTTCAGGTAAATATATTTCAACATCGCCTACAATTTGCTCTTCAAAGTCTTTTGCAGAATAAGCGAACCATCCAGCAATAAGTATCATGAAGGCGAGTGTTACAACAGGAGCCGCGAGAACAGTTTTATAGGTACTATCAAGATTATGGGTTACTTTTTCACCCACTTTTTCGATTACTTGATCAATATTTTTATTTGCAACTTTTATTTTTTTTGAACCATAGTTCATGGCTTTTTTGTATATGCTTTCTGAACTATCTTCACTTGTCACGTTAAGCCCGAGTGGGGTTAGCATCATGAATTAAACCCCTAGGGGAGTAAATTATTTTCCAATTGAATCATTTAGTACTTTACGCGCATATTGTAATACTATCCCAGAAACAAGCAGTGGAATTCCAAGTGCACCAATCCAAACAAATGTGACTCCGGGCCCTACAGTTACACCAGTCCATTCGGAAACATGATTGATTGTTCTTAATCCGAATAATCCTCCAATTATTATCATAATTAAACCAGGTAACCCAAATACTAGTAATGGTCTTTTTTGAGATAATGCAGATAATGCGTAACTAAATACAGAAATTCCATGAGGGATAGGGTGTAAACTAGATGTGTTTTTCAAGTCATATCTAATTGTTGTAGGTATTTCTAGAATACGTAATCCTTTATCTGAAATCGATTCTAAAATTTCAAGTGAAGATTTCATCCCCTCATTTTCAAATCTTAATGAATCAATTGCTTTTTTATTAAATGCTCTATAACCTGATTGTGTATCTCTTATGTGTTGTTTTGAATGTAATTTACTCACTGTGTTAATTAATTTTAAACCAAATTTACGATATGTTGGCATATCCTTACTTTTTCCACCACTTACAAATCTAGATCCAATTACTAAATCCGCTTTACCTTCGTATAATGGCTTAATCATTTTGGGAAGATCATTTGGATCATGTTGTCCATCACTATCAATTAGAACTATCATTGATGCATTTTTTTGTTTAGCATATTTAAAAAGTGTTTTTGCAACACCTCCAACTCCTCGATTAACTTTATGTGAAATTACTGTCGCACCTGCTGCTTTTGATATTTCTGCTGATTTATCTGAAGAGCAATCATCTACACATACAACTTCATCTGCATGTTTAGAGCATGAAAGGATAATTGATCCAATGGTTTCTTCGGAATTGTAGAGTGGGATTCCTACTATTATATACTGATTCTCAGTATTAATTTCATTCATCTCTACTTCCATTATTACTTGCTATGATAATTCATATTTGGTCTTGCCTAACATATCGATAAAAAATAATTGATTATAACCATTAGTAAACATATTCAAAACGGGATGTATGCTCCCAAATACATAATGAGCCGTATACTTGTAACTGGTGGGGCTGGTTTTATTGGTTCACATTTAGTTGATGAATTAATTAATCGAGGTAATGAAGTAGTTGTCTATGATAATTTTTCTAGTGGTAAGAAAGAGTTCTTAGATGCATCGCTTTCAACTGGAAAAGTTAAGTTAATCGAGGGAGATTTATTAGATTTGGAATTCTTAACAGAAGCAATGAAAGGAATTGAAATCGTATATCATTTAGCTGCAAATCCAGATATTAGGCTAGGAACTACCGTAACTGATACCGATCTTAAACAAGGTACTATTGCTACTTACAATGTTTTGGAATCAATGAGAATAAATGGATGTAAAAATATAGCTTTTTCTTCTTCTTCAGTTGTTTATGGGGAAGCAAAATTAATGCCAACCCCTGAAGATTACGGTCCGTTATTCCCAATAAGTTTGTATGGTGCATCAAAATTAGGATCTGAGGGATTAATTAGTGCATGGGTTGGAACTTTTGGAATTAAAGCATGGATTTTTAGGTTTGCAAATATTATTGGTTCCAGAGGGACTCATGGTGTGATTTTTGATTTCATACACAAACTGAAGAAAGATCCAACTCGTCTTGAAGTCCTAGGAAACGGACTACAAGAAAAATCATACATGGAGGTTATTGATTGTTCTAGAGCGATGATTCATGTAGTTGAAAACTTTAATGAAGATTTAAATTATGTTAATTTAGGATCGTCGGATACCTGTTCAGTTAGTAGAATTGCAGAAATTGTAATCAATGCATCTGGCTTTTTAGATGCTAATATTGAATTTACTGGTGGGGATCGTGGCTGGGCTGGAGATGTACCAAAGGCCATGCTAGATGT